>Ga0315284_10000599_pt1 | contig 49242 bp, 56 predicted proteins | sample YL17G09_16_MG_FD_203696 | JGI IMG/M metagenome (GOLD analysis project Ga0315284, IMG submission 203696) | Sediment microbial communities from Yellowstone Lake, YNP, Wyoming, USA - YL17G09_16 | ecosystem: Environmental > Aquatic > Freshwater > Lake > Sediment | place: USA: Wyoming | collected...
TATCCTGACGGCACTTTCAGGCCCGACAGCAAGGTCACGAGGATCGATGGAGTGGTGATACTTTCAAGGTTTACGCAGGCCCAGGAGCCGGCGAATATCCAGAAAGATCCTTATGTTGATGTTTCCAGAGCGAATAACGCGGCCAGATATCTTGTAGCTGCTCAGAGTTATGGGCTCCTTGACTATCTGATCGGGAAGAAATTCGAGCCGAACAAGGAACTTTCCCGCGCGGAAGTGGCGGAGATCCTCTCAAAGACAGGCCCCGGCAAGGATAAGATCAGAAGTTATCTTCAGACGGCCGCAAGATAAAAATGCGCCCGAGAGGGATCGAACCTCCAACCTACTGATTCGTAGTCAGTTACTCTATCCAATTGAGCTACGGGCGCATAACAATCCAAACATCATTATACAAGAAGAAATTTGAGTAATCAAAATGAAACAGTTAGCTTGTTTTATTGCGAAACCTTCCAGCTAGCCCGAGGTTTCCCTGTAGATCCTTTTTAAGTCGCGTCCTGTTCTTAACATTGTAGCGACAGCCTCATCAAAAGAGACCATGTGCGTGCCGTCAGTAGGGAGCGAGTAATCAGCATTATCAATGGCATTTTTAGCTGCCAACGCGTTCCTTTCAATACAAGGGATCTGTACAAGACCTGCTTTGGGGTCACAGGTCAATCCAAGTTTGTGCTCCAATGCTATCTCTGCGGCATATTCAATTTGTCTGGGATTACCTCCCATAAGCTGAGCTGCCATACCGGAGGCCATTGAGCATGCAACGCCTACCTCGCCCTGGCAGCCAACTTCAGCCCCGGATATCGAAGCATTGGTCCTTGCAAGGTTCCCAATTAATCCTGCTGTAGCAAGAGCGTGTAATATATCATTATGGGGAATATCGCGGCTATTTTTCAGAAAAAATGCAACCGAAGGTACTATTCCGCAGGAGCCGCAGGTTGGCGCGGTCACAATTGTGCCGCCGGCGGCATTTTCTTCGGCGCAGGCGAGGGCATACGCGAATAATTGGTAGCTTCTCCTTTCATCTTCACTGCTGGCCAGGAAATTTTTATAATAAGATGCGGCTTTTCTTGACAGCCCAAGGCCCCCCGGAAGGACGCCTTCATTATTAAGTCCCCTTTGAATTGTGTTTATCATGGTGGACCAAACTTTATTAAGGTGATCCCATATCTCTTTTCCCTCATGCTCATGGACATATTCCCAAAAAGACATACCGTTCCTGGAAACATATTCAAGTATTGTTGTCATGGAAGAATGCGGATAAACGCGATGGGGTTCCTTGCCAAAGGACATGTCGTCCTTTATATCCCCGCCGCCCACGCTGTAAACACGCCATTTGGCTGATACGCTGCCGTCCTTTTTAAGCGCCTCAAACTCCATTCCATTGGGATGCAGCGGCAAGAATGTTTTCGGCGACCAGACGATCTCCAATTTCCCCGGGGGAAATACGTCTGTCAGTGCCTTGTCCGTGAGGTGGCCTCTGCCGGTTGCCGCAAGGCTGCCGAACAAGGTGACCCTATAAGCAAACGCGGGTCTATTCTTTTTAAAGAATATCTCGGCCGCCTTTTTTGGGCCCATTGTATGGCTGCTGGAAGGCCCCATTCCGATCTTGAAAATGCTTTTGATCGATTGCATGCTATTTCACCAAATAGATATCGAAGGAATAGAGAGGAAATTTCAATGATTTATGAAGAACGGAGGAAGTGGCTCATAGCCCATTATTTTCCTTAAAAAGCTGAAATTATGCTTTTATTTTAACGATATAAAATGAGGGAGTAAAGAGAGGAAAATCTTTGCAGGGGGTAAAATGAACATATTTAGAACAAATGCCGTTGCTAAAACATTAAGATGCCGAGGCGTTAGCGCTGATCGCATTGAAAATTATCGAAAAGATACCGGACACGGCTTTCCACATGCGGAGAAGGTTTTTAAAACATCCTAAAAGTTGCTTGATCTGGCAGGCGTAAAGATCAAGGCAGATGATCTTCGCGCCTTGAGCTCTATGGCAGGGATAAAAGACCTGACCCATTCCCTGGAATTAGCTTGTGCCATCCATGATCTGACCGATTCAGCCAAAAAACTTGAAGACCTTGACGGCATCTTTCCCGGCTTAAAACCAAAAATAACCCGGGAAGAAATAGGCAGATTTCTGGTTTTAGGAGAATACGGTGTTACCCGGGAAATGATCGATCATTTCTATGGCCAGATCACGCAGTTATCCGCCGCTCAGGGCGAGATACCTGTTCGCCGGTACCATCATTTATCGGCAGCGATACTTGCCTATAATTTATTGGCCGAGGATCCAACATTTGAAGGCAAAGCCGTTGATGCTAAACTGGTCGCCCTGGCGATCTTATCGCACAATGGAATGAACCCCAGCCTGGTGCCCGGGCATTCTGTAATTGGCGCGTTGATGGATGCCGACACGCTGGCAGAATTTGATATCGTTCGCATGATCGATATAAATATCAATAAAGCCGGAAGAGTACTGTTCGATGAGAGCATTCCCTGGAAGGCCAGGATGGAAATGTTGATCAAACAAAGACAGCCGGAGGAGGTAGAAGCTGACCCTGCTTACGGCAGGACCGGTAAATGGCTGGATACTTTCCAATACACGATGGTCAGGCTTATTTCTAATTTATCAAATAGCATCTATAGAGATCCAACCGCGGTATCCATGCTGCTCGGAGAGGAGAATGGCCTTTTTGATAAGGCATTAACCGATACTTTTGCCGCCATCAGAAAGCATGCTAAAGACAAAAATGAAAAAGCAGCAGTTGGTAAAATGTTAATGAGATTAATCAATGAAGCAATGGGCGATGCCCAATATATATTTGCTGTTTCATTATTAGCCAAAGCTAAATCCCGCATAGCTGATGAACTATTATGGCCATGCTGTAAACGCAATGAATTGCCCGCCTCTCTTATTTTAGGCTTCATAAAGCCACGGGGTTTTATTGGAGAGGGATTTCTTGAAGCTGGCGTAAGAACCGAAAAAGATATTGCCGCCGTTGTTCGCTTAGTTATCAAAATAGCCGAGAGCCGTCCTTTTGCAAAAGGTTCTATAAAACTTCCAGATTCCGGCCGTACTGTCACAGCTTACAATTATATGGAAGTTGATGATGTAGATTGTATTTCCGCATATGTATCATATAAAGGCGAGCAAATATTTGTGTTTGGGGCGGAGACGATGGAATTTACCAGACAGCTAGCTAAAGCTTGGCACCCAAAAGCTGTGCTAACAATGAAAATGGTAGCTCATTATCTCAAACGCCCCCTAGATAATTAATAAAAACTAATTAACAGCTACCGCAACGAATTAATCAATCCCAATAACATTGCTTAATATTTTCTTCAGCTCAGTATTGAGTTTGAGTGTGAGTCTTGAGTAGTGAGGTTGTCATGCTCAAGACTCTCGACTCAAACTCACACTCATTGCTCAAACTGCGGTTCACTCCAAAAATTATGCTGCGCGTTTTGTTCTCTTGCAAGATTTTCTAACTTATCCCAATTCTGGTGCTCGTTCCCCTCGTCGAACATATTATCGATATATCGAGGACTTAATCCAGCAAACAGCCCTGCTATCAAATACCGCACTCCCTGATTATCACCGGGATTCAATTTTAAAATCAATCGATACAATTTCTCGGCTTCTTTTAAATTTCCTGAAATTTGGCTGGTAGTGGCCTTATCACAAATTGCCCTTAGGTATTGCCGGTTTTCCAGTATCCCCCAGATCATTTCTTCCGGCCATTTGGGGAATATTTTTTTAACTTTTTCAAAGGCTATGTCTGCTGATTCTTTTTCTTTTTTAAAATTCCTCGTTTCCCGATAGACCGCTGTCGTCCCTACATAAGCGGCAACGTAATCTTCGTCTATTTCTATTGCCTTCGAGAGTAGCTTCTTCGCGGTCATTGTGTCTCCCGCGTTCAAATACTCCATGGCGTCATAATAATAGTCGTGCTTATCTTTATTTATAGCAATCTAACTCCAGTTAAGTATTGAGTTTGAGTGTGAGTATAGAGTAGTGAGTTTTTGGCTTATTGTTTTGCTCAAGACTCTTGACTCAAACTCACACTAACTACTTTACACGGAGGGGGAGGGATTCGAACCCTCGCTACGTCTTACGACGTACTAACAGTTTAGCAAACTGTCCCCTTGAACCACTTGGGTACCCCTCCAAGCTGAGTAATTAGTTCTTAGTAATTAGTAATGAGTTAAAGCAAATATATTAAAAAGGGCTCAAAACACAAGACTCACACTAATTACTATTTAATTATTGTTATCAGAAAAATTATCGCACAAAGGCAAGGGCATTGCAACAGAGGTCAGATATGTTAAAATAACGACCATGAAAAAGACCTTATTATTAATAATGCTGATCGTTCTCTTGTTGCCCGCTTATTCTTATGAGTCTTACTGCAGTCCGGCTCCCCGTTCTCAAAAAGTGTACGCTTATATGGGGCTTAACCTGGAAGCAGGAAGCAGCTATAGCGGAGGCAGTATCATAATGACCTCGGCAAGGTACACCGACCTTCAGGCTTCAGCTCTTGTCGGATTCAGGAGCGTAACCAGCTCTGAAGGAAGCATCGGCGTCTTTGACGTCATGTTCGGCGGCACATATTTTCCGAGGGAATCCATCATGGACCTGGGGGACATGCCGGTGCGGTTAAAAATATCAGCAATGGCCGGACTGGGTATGTCAAATGATATGTTTTTCTCGATGATGTTTTCCATGGGCCTTGTTTTTACTTCTTATGATGACCCCAATGGATTCACCGCCGATCTTATCTTCCGGCCGGGAGTATCCGTCGGGAGCACGAACATCCCAAGTTCCGTGGCATTAAGCGTAGGATTCCTGTTCGCTCCGATCGGCAGTTATTGACGAAAGAAATAAATGAACGCTCTCGTACTTTTAGTGATCGCTCTTTGTGTTTTTGCTCTCGCCTATAGGTTTTATTCCGCTTTTCTTTCCGCAAAAGTTCTTGTGCTTGATCCCGCGAGGCAGACGCCGGCATACAAGTTAAATGATGGCCACGATTACCACCCGACCAACAAATGGGTGCTCTTTGGCCATCACTTTGCCGCGATCGCCGGAGCGGGGCCATTGATCGGGCCGGTGCTTGCGGCACAGTTCGGTTTTCTTCCGGGGGCCGTCTGGATAATCATCGGTGCAGTTCTTGGCGGGGCCGTCCATGATTATGTCATCCTTTTCGCGTCGGTGCGGCACAACGGGCTTTCTCTACACAAGATAGCGCGCGATTACATCGGAAGGACAACGGGGATAGCCACCGCGATAGCGGTGCTTTTCATCATAATTACCGCGCTGGCCGGCCTATCGATAGTTGTTGTCAATGCGCTTGCGGAAAGTGCGTGGGGTACTTTTGCGATCGCGGTGAGCATACCGGCGGCGATGTTCGTTGGATTTTACATGTATGTTCTGCGCAAAGGCGCCATTGTGGAAGCATCGGTGATCGGCACAGCAATGCTGCTGCTTGCCGTCATTTTTGGCTATACGATACAGCAATCCCCGATCGCTTTCGCGTTCACGTTCAACAGGCAGCAGCTTTCGCTGATATTGCCGTTGTACGGATTTATCGCGTCCGTGCTTCCCGTATGGATGCTCCTTTGCCCCAGGGATTACCTGAGCTCGTATTTAAAGATCGGCACTGTCGCGCTTCTTGCGATCGGGATATTCTTTGTCCACCCGCAACTTAAAATGCCGGCAATAACTCCTTACGTTTTTGGCGGTGGGCCGATAATACCGGGAGCTGTCTGGCCTTATGTCTGCATCACCATAGCATGCGGGGCGATCTCCGGTTTTCACTCCCTGATATCTTCCGGAACCACTCCAAAGATGATCGGAAATGAAAAAGATATCAGGATGATCGGCTACGGCGCGATGCTCATAGAGGGATTCGTCGCGATAATGGCGCTGATAGCCGCCACCGTCCTGATCCCGGCGGACTACTTCGCGATCAACACTTCTCCGGAAGTTTTTAAAAAGCTCGGCATGACCGTTGTGAACCTGCCGGTGCTTTCGCAGATGGTGCAGGAAAATGTGGTCGGCCGCCCCGGCGGCGCGGTTTCGCTCGCGGTCGGCATGGCGCAGATATTCTCCGGGCTCCCCGGGATGAAGGGCCTTATGGGCTACTGGTACCATTTCGCGATAATGTTCGAGGCGCTGTTCATTTTGACCACGGTCGATACCGGAACGCGGGTGGCAAGATATATCGTGCAGGAAGTGATCGGCAAGTTCATAAGGCCGGTAGGGGACACAAAATGGAAGCCGGGCATAATCCTCACGAGCGCGCTCGTTGTTTTTGCCTGGGGCTACCTTGTTTACAACGGCGACATATCGACGATCTGGCCGATGTTCGGCGTTGCCAACCAGCTCCTGGCTACGGCAGCGCTGGTGATCGGCACGTCCGTCATCTTAAGGAACAACAAGAAGAAACTCTACGGCCTTATAACATTTCTCCCGATGCTCTTTATGCTGGCGACCACCGTCACAGCCGGCATTCAGAACATATTCTACAATTATCTGCCGCAGAAGAGCTTTAATGGCAACCTGAACGCGGCATTGTCTGCGATCATGATAATACTGGTTTTGATAATTGTTGTTGACTCGTGCATCAAATGGCACATATACTTGAAAGAGCACGGATTAAGGGTAAGGAAGCTGGAAAAGGAGGGCAGATCATGGGAAAAAGAAGAGGCATTAGAACTGGATATTTAACAATATTAATATTGTTATTATTCTCGTTCCCTGCTTTTACAAAGACCATAGTCCCGTTTTCCGGCTTAACTCAAGGGGCAGCCACGGCGGAGGTAAAGCCAAAAGCGGGCCGGGATGTTATCAAGCCGGTCAATAGATCGGAATTCCTGTTCGACACGCAGGTTTCGGCCATTACATATAAAGAGCCGAACGTTATGACGGAAAGCGGCCTTATGCTGGGATTTTTGGGCGGCTACAAATATCATAGCGGGCAGCTTTTTATGTTCGGGCTGGACGGCAGAATGGCGTCAGGGTATGTTGATTACGACGGATCTCTGCAGGACGGCACTCCGTTCAAAATGACCGGGATCCCTGATGTTCTATATGAAATGAGGTCGGTGATCGGGATCGATGTTCCAACACCCAACAGCTCAAGCCTCACGATATATTACGGCCTGGGCTACAGGTGCCTGGAGGATAATTTGCAGTTAAAGTATTCAGGGGGATATTTTCGCCAGGCAAATTATGTTTATAATCCTCTCGGGATCGAGTATTCATGGAGTATTTTCAAAAATTCAAGCCTTGGCTTCATGATCGAAAATGATTCCTTTGTACACGGCAGGCAGATAAGCAAGCTTAGCAACGTGGACAGGTCCTATCCTGACTTATTGAATGAGCAGAACAAAGGATCCGGTTTCAGGTGGTCATTGGCGTTCAGGAATAAATCGGAAGGCCTGGATATGATCTTCAGGGTTTATCAGAATAATTGGAGCATTGAGGAATCCGAAGTTGTTACTTTTGTAGCGGGAGGAACGCCTTATGCCATGATTGAACCAAAGAACAATTCCACCGAAACAGGCGCTTCGTTCGGGATCATATTTTAAAAAAGTATGGCATGAAGCAATGCCCCATGCCATACATATAGATATATAAAATAAGCTTATTTTAGTATCTTCGCCATTATAAGAGCTTCGTAAACGCCTGCTACGCCGATAATTATATATACAATACGTGCCAAAAGAGTCTTTCCGGCTATAAGCGCAACAAGGTCAAGATTTATTAAACCTACTAATCCCCAGTTGATCGCGCCGATCACGACAAGTATCATAACTATTAGTCCAATTAATTTTTCATCCATAATTTCTCCCCTCCTTTCGTCTTTAAATCATGCCAGTTCTTGGCAAAGCCCGAAGGGACCAACTCCGCTGTCGCTTCGCCGCGACTTCGCTAAAGCTTCGTCGGGCTTCGCTCCTAGCTTCGTTGGTCAGGATTTGAACCCTTCTTCCAAGCATAATATAACAAACAAGAACAAACTAAAAGTGATTCTTTATGAACGCTTTTCCCGACCCACCCTTTAAATACAACTCAAATTCTTGTGCCTTTTCTTTATCAGAAAAAGTTATACAGGTCTCTAATTCCCACGGAGAATATCTTTTTGTGTATGTTTGGTTGCCGCTATTATGTTCTTGTAATCTTCGATTTATATCGCCAGTGAAGCCTATATAAGATTTTGTTATATCTTTCAGGCTATTCAAAATATAAACGTAATATCTGTTTTTCAAAGCGATCACCTGCTGAAAATAACCGGCAAAGCCAGACGTAGCCGCCTGCGAATCCGCCGTAGTCCGCCAAAGGCGGGCGAAGGCGGATGAGACAGTGCGGCGAAGTCTGGCGGGCCCGAAGGGATTCGAACCCTCGATCTTCTGCGTGACAGGCAGACGTGTTAGACCAGACTACACTACGGGCCCTTGCCGGCGCTCATTATAGACAATAAATATTTAGTTTGCTAGTATGAAATCGATGCTGAAAACAAAAGGCAGGAAGATCGTTGATGAAAAGGGCAGGGAAGTGGTGCTGCGTTCAATAGGCATAGGCGGCTGGCTGATGATGGAAGGGTACATGCTCGGGGGGAAGAACATTCCAGAGCATGTTTTCAAAGCTCGATTAGCAGGATCGTACGGGAATAAGAGGGTCATCAAGTTCACTCAAGAGTATCAAAGACATTTTTTCAATGAAGCAGATGTGGCAAGGATCAAGAAGCTTGGATTCAATTGTGCAAGACTTCCCGTCAACCACAGAGTATTCGATCAAAAGAAAGGCTTTAAGCTGCTTGATGAGACCATAAAATGGTTCAGGAAATACAAAGTTTATCTGGTGCTTGATCTTCACGCGGCGCCCGGAGCCCAGAACCAGGACTGGCACAGCGATTCGGATGGCGTCGCCGGGCTTTGGGAAAACGATAAAAATATCGATCGCACTGTCGCTTTGTGGGACAGGGTATCAAAGAGATATAAGAACGAGAATATCATCGCCGGCTATGACATCTTGAACGAAGCCGTCACAAAGAAGATCGGCAAGCTCAATCAATTCTACTCGAGAGTGATCAAGGTTATCAGATCGAACGGGGACAAGCACATTATTTTCCTTGAACCGAATATGTGGGCAGCCGACTTCAATGGCATCAAAAAACCTGATGACGATAATTTTGCCTGGAGCATCCACTTTTATCTTCCGATCAACTTCACTTTCAACTGGGATCCGCTGCTTAAGTGCCCGAGTAAAAAGGAGATCGATAGTTACCTCAAACCTTATCGAGATATTCAGTTAAGGGATAATGTCCCGATGTTCGTAGGTGAATTCGGCGTCGCAAGCCGCTGCCATGCATGCCATGATGAGCTCAAGTGGGTCCAGAGGACACTGGAGATATTCAGGAAATACGGCTGGTCATGGAGCTACTGGACATACAAATCCGTTGCCGGGATGCTGGCGCCTGACGGCTTATATCAGACATTTGACCATGAGATATTCCGAAGGGATTCAGCGACTCCCGGGATGGAGAATATCCTTAAGATATTGGGATATGCTGGATCTAAGTTGTACAATGCCCTTGAGACGAAGAATTTTAAGCTCCACGAAACCCTACAAAGGACACTATTATGCGATCACAGATAATGATAATAGCCCCATCTCTGCTGTTCAGTATAATTTCGGACCTCGCGGATGCTTAACACATTATTATTTACTTCAAATGACAATCTTGATAGCCTTCCTTGTCTATTACACAGACAGTCCATCTCTACACCAAAATGATTATTACCATACTTCCGGAATTCGGCCGGCTGAAAAGGATATTTGTCCCACTCAGCCCTAGGAAGATAACGGCCTTCCGCCCCATCAAAGAAAGATGATGCTTTATCCATAAACGAATATTGATGAGGCCACTTACTCCTTGGAAAATAATGGCCTTCCACCCCAGTAGGGAAAGATAAAGATGATCCGCCATCCGTATACAAATATCGAAAAGGCGAAAAATATAGGGCGGTTTTTTCTGATGTCAAAAAAGCTATCAGCTCCATAAATCCCAGTTCACTTTTAACTTCCAAATGGTTGCCGATATTGTCCATGGATACCTTTTCAGCTTCGGTATGACTTCTAACAAAGTAATAGTTTTGGAATGCTTCAATCGGAAATCCCATGTCATGAGCAAGCTTTACTAATCGAACATCTTTTTTCAGGAAATGTGCTCGATGTATGCTCATCCCAGAAGATACGTTAGCCAAACGCCTGAGAGCTTGTGTTAAAGTTGCACTATTTACGCCCATAATTTGCCCCCTACCTGCCTATATATCGAGATAATCCTCAATAAATTTCACTTTTAACTGAAATCCTGCCAAAAAACATCCGATAAATAATCGAAAGGTACTCCCAAAGTACTTTGAAGGAGAAAGGTTAATTACTATGCCTGGAATGGAAATGGTTCGATCAACAGTTGGGAAGGCGCATCTCGCCATGAGATGGATGTTCGGACCAGAAAAACCCTTGCCCAAACCCGCACTGGCGCTAAAACAATTCTCTTTATCTAAAGGTCGAAGAAAAATATTCAGCGATGCTAAGAGAAAATTGGAACATTATTCTTCAGGATTCATTACGGACGGCAAGATGTTAGGAATCCTAAGCCCAACTGCGGAATATAATAGCGTAATACATGTTTATCATGAGATGCACGCGGCACTGCTTATTTTCCTGGGTCTGAAGAGGCTTAAAAAAATGAGGATACTTGAGATCGGCCCGAACTTTGGACCGTATATGTATTATCTGAAACATGTTCACGGCTTACATGTTACCGGCATAGAAATAAGCAAAGGATGCGTTACTTTCGCTGGGAACAACGGGCTGGACATGATACATGGCGATGCCCGCAGGATGCCGTTTAAGAATGGCTCATTTGATCTTGTAATAGCTCGCAGCCTTAGGAATCTTTTTGACCCGAACCGCCCGGCATCAATGGATATGAAATTCCCTGATTTGAAAAAATATCCGGATTCGAGCGACACCGAATTTGAGGATGCGATAAACAAAGAAGTTCACAGGGTCCTGAAAAAAGGCGGATATTTCTTTTCTCAAAGCGATTCTTTTGATCCGACATTTTCTCCAGAGCTTTTCAGCTCGGTATTCTTCATCGTCCCTCCGGGGAAACCACCCGGGATATACCCGATATTCATCCTACGAAAATAGTCCATACCGATATTCGGCATTACAGTAGGAATAGTGAAAAAAAGATAAAGATCACTTTTCTATTTCGATCAACAGAGGCTCCAGGACATCAAGGAATTTCTCGGACATTTTTTGATAGCCGAGAGAGTTCGGATGGCGGTTGTCAGCCGACATCAAGTTCTGGTTGTCGCGTAAGCCTTCAAGGATGTCCGGTATAAGTATCGAATGAGTTTCTTCCGCGAGCTTCCTGTAGCCATCGCGGTAATTATCATTGAGCGCGATGCCGGCGATGATCACGACGGCCCCCGCGTTCTGCAGTTTGTTCACGATTATCTTAAGGTTCTCAAATGCCTTGACGTGGCTTTCTCCGGCGCCTCCGATGCCTGATTTAAATGAAAGCAGGAAATCATTAGCCCCGAATTCAACTATTACTATCTTCGGCTTCATCTGGATCACATCATCCACCCTCTCCAGCGCGTTAAAAGTGGTGTCTCCGCTGTGTCCGGCTTTGATGACGGGGAGCTTTAGTTTCTGTGCCAGGATCGTCGGAAAATCCTTGTCTTTTTCAGCGCCGATCCCGGCCGTGAGGCTGTTCCCAAAGCAGACGAGATTTTCTCCGACCGCAGAATGAATGTTGTTAATATCAGAGAAGCGTGAGCTGGCGCATCCGGTGATCAGTGCCAGCGATAGGATCAATATCGATATAATATATCGCTTCATTTATGCAACTTCGGAAATGATGTTAACATAGAGAGCAAGATTAAACCACAGCTGGCATGAAAATTGCTGCTTTAATACAACATATGCCATCGTTCTTATTTGAAAATCTGGATATTTATAAGAAATCATCAAATCTATGCGGCAAGATTATTGAGCTCTGCAGTGGATTCCCTAATGGCAATTATTTCTTGGCGGATCAATTAAAAAGAGCGTCATTATCGATCGTTGCCAATATAGCTGAAGGGAGCGGAAGACAATATCCAAAGGATAAGAAGATTTTCTATTATATTAGTCGAGGTTCGCTGTTTGAATGTGTAGCGATTCTCGACGTATGTAGGAAAAATCGACTATTTAACATAGAACTGTATGATCAATTGAAGCAAGAGTTAACAGAGATTTCAAAAATGCTAACGAGACTTATCCAGAGCTTTTAAAAGTTCGAAGTGAGTTTCGAAGTTCGAAGTTCGTAGTTAGGAGCTGCTCTTTTGCCTTTGCTAATTACTAACTACTAATTACTAATTACGAAAATTGAGCCGCCCGGGGTTCGAACCCGGCACCACCTGCTTAAAAGGCAGGTGCTCTACCAAATGAGCTAGCGGCCCAAGATGGTGGCGCAGGCCGGAATCGAACCGGCGACACGCGGCTTTTCAGGCCGCTGCTCTACCGACTGAGCTACCGCGCCACTTCAATTATTCGCGCCATCTAATTATTAACCGATTTCCTGAAGAAATATGAAAACCAGCTGCTCGGGACAGAAGACTGCCTTGTCACCTGCAGATAAAGGCTCGAAGGCGGCTTATAAGGCGTTCCAATAAGCTTCATCCCTTCTTCATCCGGCAACCGATCTCCTTTCTTATTATTGCACCTAATGCAGCAGGTAACGACATTTTGCCATACATCATCGCCCCCCCGGGATTTCGGGATCACGTGATCGATGGTAAGATTGCCGGTCTTTCCGCAGTACTGGCACGTATGATTGTCCCTTAAAAAAATGTTCTTCCTGGTAAAAACAACGCCGTTATACGGGATCGGCACATAGTCGCGTAATTTTATGACCAGAGGCAGGATATACTTGCCTTTATTTATGTGCTTTTTGCTTTTCTCGATCTCTTCTGCCTTCCCCTTGAAGATCAGCACCATCGCTCTCCTCCAGCTGCAGATATTAATGGGCAAAAAGGTCGTGTTTAAAACCAAAACTTTGCTCCGATCAGGATCCATTATTTTTCACCTTGAGCAAGGGATTATACCATAACCAATTAAAGCACGACAATGGGATTCTGGTTTGTTATAATTTTTGCAGTCAGGGAGAGGTGGCTGATCCCGCTTTCATCCCGCATTCTGCGGGACGATGGCGGTGGGTGGTTTAAGGCGGTAGTCTTGCCCGCCAGAGGCCTGCCAGAGGCAGGCAGGCGGGTCCGCCTTCGGCGGAAAAACATAATTAAATGGAGAGGTGGCCGAGTGGTTTAAGGCGGTAGTCTTGAAAACTACTGTACTGGTAACAGTACCGGGGGTTCGAATCCCTCCCTCTCCGTTCAAAAATTAAATGAAAGAAGTCGGGAAAGTAATCAAAAAAACCGGCAACCTTGCGGTTGTGGAGATAAAAGAAAGTTCAGCTTGCGCCAAGTGCCATGCCTACCTGCCCGTCCGGCAGGCGGGCCGGCAGGCAGGCGGCATCTGTGCTTTTGACAAGAGCGGAACTTTAACACTGGAAGCTATTGATATTGCCGGAGCTTCCGTTGGTGATTATGTGGAGGCAGAGATCCCAGGCAGAGATATTTTGTTATCGGGGTTCCTTATTTTCATCCTACCGATCGTCGTTTTCTTTTCAGGCTACATATTGATCGGCGCAATATTTGGCGCTGTGTTGCTTGCGATATATCTGACCATGCTCTACCTTTATGACAGGAGCAGGAAAACGATCCCCAGGATAACCCGCGTATTGTCTAACCGCTGAAATGCTAATATAATGTACATGATCCGCCAGCGTAGCTCAGTTGGTAGAGCAGCTGATTCGTAATCAGCAGGTCGTCGGTTCAATTCCGACCGCTGGCTAATATTAAGGCATGCCGCAGTAGCTCAGTTGGTAGAGCAGCTGATTTGTAATCAGCAGGTCGGAGGTTCGATCCCTCTCTGCGGCTAAGTAAACTAAAAAATGATAATTAAAACAGTGATTGTTGGCGAGCTTGAGACCAACTGCTACATCGTGGCCTCTGAGCGAACAAAAGAAGCAATGATAATCGATCCGGGAGATGAAGCGGATAAGATAATCAATGCAATTGAGGAGGACGGGCTTAAGCCGAAATTGATCATCAATACGCATTGCCACTTCGATCATGTGGGGGCGAATGAGCGGCTAGCAAAACATTTCAATATTGAAATGTTCGACGGCAATAAGGAAATATTGCGGACAGGAGAGCTTGAATTCAGGGTGATAAGGACTCCCGGCCATGCCCAGGAGAGCATCTGCCTGTTAGGCGAAAGGGCGCTTTTCAGCGGAGACACACTGTTCGCCGGGGATTATGGGAGAACAGACCTTCCAGGCGGCAGTGAAAAGGAAATGGAATCATCATTGAAGTCGCTCATGGGGCTTCCGGAAGACACCAGGGTATATCCGGGGCACGGAAGATCAACGACGATAGGAGAAGAGAAAAAACTGTATGCCAGACATTAGCCTTTTCTACGGCGACGAGGATTTTTTGATCGACGAGGAGATAGGGAGCCTCAAGAAAAAATATTCGGAGCTCAATGTTGAGCGCATTGACGGCTCAAGGGAGGATATGGGCAGGATTATATCAGCGCTCACAAGCGTGCCGATGCTGGGCGGTGAGCGCCTGGTGGTGATCGATAACCTTGAATATGATGACAAAGAAGAGGGTGAACTTTTTGACGCGGTCAAGGGATTGAGCAAGAACGTGAAAGCGGTGTTCGCGAGTTACAGCGGAATCGATAAACGAAAGAAATTCTACAAGCTTATTGAGGGTATCGGTGAAGCAAGGGAATTCAAGAGGTTCTCGCAATGGGAGCAGGACAAAGCGCTTGCCTGGATCGTGAACAGGGTAAAGGTTTACGGCAAGAAAATAAGCGGGAAAGCCGCGAACATGCTGATCGATATCGTGGGGCTTGGCTTGAGGATGCTTGACAAAGAAATTGAAAAGATAGCAACCTTCATAGGGGAAAGGGGCACTATCGAGGAAGGGGACGTGTCGCGTCTTGCGAGCAGCGGGGAGGCGGATTCATTCGCGCTTTCTAACGCGGTGCGGAACAAGAACGTGAAGGAAGCGATGGAAAGCCTGGAAAGGCTCTTCCGGGACAACGAGGACCCTCACATGATCATAGGGATGCTCGCATCCCTTTACAGGATGCTTCTGCAGGTAAAATGCCTGGAGATGGAAGGCATGAATCAAAATGAGATAGCGGGAAAACTTCGGGCAAAACCTTTCTTTGTAAGGAAGTGCATGGAAAGGACGGCGAGCTTTTCCAGGGAAGAGCTGATAAAAAATATCAGGCTGCTGCATGAGGCGGATCTGAAGATGAAAAGCGGCTATTCACCAAAACTTACGCTGGAGATGCTTGTCCCGCAACTTTGCAATGGATAACATTATGGAAAATGATCTGCTTGAGATCGGAAGAACACGGGCTTTATCGCTTTTGTCCTTTTCAATCATTATTTTTATCGTCCTTGTCATAAGGCTTTTTTATCTTCAACTTGTAAAGCATGATTATTACCAGGACAGATCTTATGATCAACGCTTAAGGATCATCACTTTATCGCCGGACAGGGGGGACATATTCGACAGGGAAGGCAACCTTCTTGCCACCTCCATAAATGCTTATTCTATATTTGCGGTGCCTGCAAGCGTAAAGGACAAAAACAGGACCGCGGAAATAATTTCACGGATATTGAAGACCGAAAGATCCGCTATTATCAGCAAACTTAATTCCGGCAAACCCTTTGTCTGGATAATGAGAAAGATAGAGGCGCCCCAGGCAATGAAGATAATGGAGAATAATCTTCCCGGCATCAAATTGATCCAGGAGAAGAAAAGGGTCTATCCAAAGAAAAAGCTTGCCTCGCAGGTGCTCGGATTTGTCGGCATGGATAACCAGGGCCTTTCCGGCATAGAGATCAGCTATGAAAGGTACCTGAGGGGAGAGGGCGGAAGCCTTATTACAGAACGTGACCCTAGTGGCAGAGAGATAATGACGTCATCCTTAAGGGAGCTCAAGTCTCCAACGAACGGCATGAACCTTACCCTGACAGTGGACGAGAATATCCAGTATATTGCAGAGCGGGAGATCAGAAGAACAGTAAAGAAATTCAACGCTCATTCCGGATGCGCGATAGTAATGGACATCAAGAGCGGTGATATCCTGGCGCTTGCCTCATATCCGGATTTTGACCCGAATGAATACCAGAAATACAAGCAGGATGTCTGGTATAACAGCGTGGTGACCGATGTGTATGAGCCCGGCTCAACTTTCAAGCTCGTGACAGTGGCAAGCGCGATAGAGGACGGCGTCATCACAAAAAATTCAAAGGTGTATTGTCCTGATAAGCTGGAACTGGGAGGAAAAGTCATAAAGAATTCCCACACGACCAAGTTCAATACCCATAATCTTACCGTGGACGAGATATTGCGCGAATCGGTGAATACGGGCGCTGCCGAGATAGCAATAAAAATGGGGAAAGAAAATTTTTACCGGCACATAAAGGACTTTGGATTCGGCAGCACCACCGGAGTGGGGCTGGCGGGCGAATCAAGAGGCATAATCGCTGAACCCTCTCAGTGGAACAAGCCGGATATAGGCATGATATCGTTCGGGCAGTCGATAGCCGTTACCCCGATACAGCTTATCTCTTCCCTTGCATCGCTCGCGAACGGCGGCATCCGGGTAAAGCCCAGGCTCGTAAAAAAGATCGAGAGCGTGGACTCGAATTTTCTGAAAATATTCGCCCCGGAGCAGAGCGGCCAGGCCGTTTCGGCCAAGACCGCGGGGGATGTGCTTGCCTTGTCCGAATCCGTCGTGGAGAACGGCACCGGAAGGCTTGCTAAGATACCCGGTTTCAGGGTGGGAGGGAAAACCGGCACCGCGCAGAAACCGCGGCCCGGGGGCCTTGGTTACATGCCGGGCCACTTTATTTCTTCATTCATCGGCTTTGTACCTCTTGATCATCCCAGGATCGCCGTCCTTGTTGTTGTGGATGACCCGAAACCAGTTTACTGGGGCGAGAGGGTCGCTTCACCGGCGTTCAAGGAGATCGCCGAGTTCAGCCTCAGGAAATTGAACGTTGCGCCGGACAAATCGGCAAAAACTGTGATATAATCGCGAAAACATGAAAAAGAAAAGAGCTTTATCAGGGATCCAGCCTTCCGGAAAACTGCACCTGGGCAATCTTGTGGGCGCGCTTTCCAACTGGGTCAAGCTCCAGGACAGCTACGAATGTTTTTTCTTCATTGCAGACCTTCACGCTTTAACAACAGGGTATGCCGACACGGGAAAACTGAAAGAGAATTTGATGGATGTGGCGATAGACATGCTGGCCGCGGGTTTGACGCAGGAAAAATCCACACTTTTTGTCCAGTCGGACATTCCCGAACATTCGGAACTGCACCTGATGTTCTCAATGATAACTCCTCTTGCCTGGCTTGAAAGGGTCCCCACGTACAAGTCCCAGATAGAGGAGCTTAAGGAAAAGGACCTCGGCACGTACGGATTCCTGGGCTATCCCGTGCTCCAGGCTGCCGACATATTGATATACAAGGCCGATGTTGTTCCTGTGGGGCAGGACCAGCTGCCGCATTTGGAGCTTACCAGGGAGATCGGCAGGAGGTTCAATAATTATTACAAGGAGATGTTCCCGCTGCCGAAGGACCTGCTCACCGAAACCCCTATACTCATGGGCCTTGACGGAAGGAAAATGAGCAAGAGCTACGGGAACACGATCAATATAAGCGATCCGCCGGATATCGTAAGAAAAAAAGTCATGGAAGCCATAACCGATCCTGCAAGGGTAAAAAAGGAAGACAAGGGCCACCCCGAAGTCTGCAATATCTTTGCTTACCAGAAGTTCTTCAACAAGAACAGCGTGAAGCAGATAGAGGCTGACTGCAGGAGCGCGAAGATCGGCTGCGTTACCTGCAAGAAGATGATCGCCGAGATACTGGTCAGCTACCTTGCGCCGATCTATGACAGGAGAAAAGCGCTCGAAAAGAAAAAGGACGACGTGCTGGAAATATTCAAGAGCGGCGGGATCCGCGCGCAGGCCATAGCAAGGCAGACGCTTACTGAGGCAAAAAAGGCGATGGGGATCATATAATGAACAGCGAAACAGGCAATACAGCGCCGGAGCTTGAAGCCACGCCTGCCCCGAAGAATTTCTCTACGGGGCCTGCCGGCGGGCAGGAAGAAAGAACACTGCTTGGCTCATACAAGGTGAAGCTTGATGTGTATGAGGGGCCGTTCGACCTTCTGCTTGCGATGATCGACAAGGGTGACATAGATATTTACAAGGTGTCACTCGACCAGATGACGAAAGGATTCCTGGATTACATCAAATCGATGGAAAGCCTTAACATGCTGCTTGCGGGGGAGTTCCTGCTCATGGCGGCTTACCTTCTTGAGATGAAATCAAGGAAGCTGCTCCCCGAGCAGCCCACTCTCGCGGAAGAAGAGGACCTGATCAACGTGGAAGAAGAGCTCTTGCAGAGACTGGCGGAATACAAGATCTACAAGGGCCTTGCGCAGAGCCTTAAAGAAAGGAAGGAAGTTTTCCAGCGGGTATACACGCGTTACACGCCGGAGGAGGCGGAGGCTTCCCAGGAAATATTCCTTGTGGATGTCACGTTGAAGGACCTTGTATCAGCGTTCAAGAGAGTTTGGGACATGGCCGAGAGCAAGGAAGAGACCAGGGAGATAATATCGGAGGCCTTCTCGGTAAAGGAAAAGATCGCCGAGATAGTGGATAAGATAAGGACAAGCCCGAAAGGGATAAGTTTTGACGCGCTTTTCACAAGGTTCATAAAAGCGGAGATAATCGTCACGTTCCTCGCCATCCTTGAGCTGATGAAACAGAAGTTGATAAGGATAATGCAGAGCGAGGCGTTCGGAGAGATCCGTATCTTCCGGGCGGAGAAGGCGTAGCCATGGAAGAGAACATGGAGATAAGCTACCCGAGGCTTAAGACGATACTTGAATCGCTTCTTTTCATCACAAAAAGGCCGGTGACGCTGGAAGAGCTGCAGGCGCTGACCGGCGTGGACAGATCCCTTATAGAGAGGTCCATTTACGATCTGCTCGTGGAGTACGAAACAAAGGGCATAAATATCGCCAAGATCGCGGGCGGATACCAGATGGTGACAAGGCCGGAGAACGCCGCTTTTGTTGACGGGCTCATCCATTCGCCGATGCTCACCACGCTTAGCAACGCCGCGCTGGAAACCCTTGCGATAATCGCTTACAAGCAGCCATTGACAAGATTGACGATCGAGAACATAAGAGGGGTCAACTGCGACGGGGTGGTTGCCACACTTCTTGAGAAGAGGCTGATAGAGGAGACTGGAAGGAGCGAGGGGGTTGGAAGGCCGATCCTTTACGGCACCACGATCGAGTTCCTGAGGCATTTCGGCCTGAAGGACCTCAAGGACCTCTCTCCGCTCCCGACGGATGAATTGACCGCGTTCAAAGAAGGGGCGATACTGCCTCCCGAGCAGTCATAAAATGAGCATAGGAGCAATTTTAAAAAGAGCAAGAGAGGACAAAAATCTTTCGGTTGCCGATGTCGCCGCGGCGACAAGGATAAGGTGGAAATTCATCCAGGCGCTGGAAGACGAGAATTTCCGGCTCATACCTTCCCAGGTATTCGCAAAGGGTTTCCTCAAGACATATTCGAATTTCCTGGAGCTTGACACAGCAAGCCTGCTCAATGAACTTACGAATTATTATTCCGGAAGCGATAAAGTGAAAAAAGCCGAACCATCCAGGAAGCCCGCCGCGTCACTTTACGGCCTGAATCCGATGTACATCGCATATCTTGCGATATTCCTTCTTTTGGCCTTGCTCATGATCTTTGAACTGCGCTCAGGCGCGGGAAAGGCAAAGGTGGCGGAGGCTCCCGAAGTGAAAACCGAGATCGTCACGAAGGAAGTTGAACCGGTAAAAAAGATAATACCCGCCCCGATAAAAACGGGCGTAAAGATTGAGGCCGTCACAAGGTCGTGGGTCTCTGTTGAGTCCGACGGCGCGGCGGCCTACAGCGGCGTCATTGATGCGGGACACTGGATAAACTTCCGCGGCAAGAGCGTGAAGGTGAGAGCGGGCAACGGTGCTGGCGTGCGCGTGTATATCAACGGCGAAGACCAGGGATTGATGGGCGCGGCCAACGAAGTGGTGGAGAGGACGTATAATCAGTATAAGTGAGCACAACAGAAGCGCACATTTTTGAGATATTCTCTTCGGTCCAGGGCGAAGGCCCGTACATAGGATACCGCCAGATATTCATAAGGCTCCTGATGTGCAACTTGAGCTGCGCTTACTGCGACAGCAAAGAGAGCCTCGTTCCTTCAAAAACTTTCAGGGTTGAAGGGACACCGGGCAAGAAAGATTTCAGCACCCATAATAATCCGGCAACGATCGAACAGCTTTCGGGCTTCATCGATATCTTCAATAAGCAGAAAGACCTCCATCACAGCATATCGCTCACAGGAGGAGAGCCGCTTCTTCAGGTTGATTTCCTTAAGAACCTTATTCCCGCTGTAAAGGAAAAAGGTTTGAAAGTTTACCTGGAAACGAACGGGACGATGCCCGAGCGTTTGTCCGAGGTGATCGGCATGGTGGACATCATTGCCATGGACATTAAACTGCCGAGCATGACCGGGGCTTCCGACAGACTGGCAGAGCATAAAAAGGCGCTTGAAGTAGCAAAGGCAAAGGAAGTATTCGTTAAGACGGTTTTCGGAAGGGAATCTAAGGCGCTTGAGATCGAATCCGCGTCAAAGGCGATCGCTGAGATCGACAAGGGAATTATGATGGTTCTGCAGCCTGTAACGCCGACAAAAGAAATAAAGCACGGGCCCACACCTGATCAGATCTTATTGTTCCATTCCATAGCAAAGCGGCACCTTGATAATGTGAGGGTGATACCGCAGGTTCATAAGCTCCTCGGCATATCATGAAATTGTGCTTGACTATGCGGGAGCTTGCTTTTAAAATGCACCTCGTATAAAGTAAGAAGGATAAGGATTAAGAATTAAGGAGAAACTAGGAGGTGAACTATGGCGGATGTTAAGGGTTATTGCGTAAAATGCAAAAAGAAACAGACAATAGAAGGCGCGAAAGCCGTAAAACTGAAAAACGGAAGGCCCGCGGTGACGGGGAAATGCCCCAAGTGCGGCACGAAGATGTTCAGGATCGGAAAAATGTAGCTCCATCTCATTGATTTTTGAAAAGCTACCGGGTAACTGAGAATGTTATTTGGTAGCTTTTTCTTTTGTGTTATAATTCTACTCTATGCCAGCGGACCTGCATATTCATACTAATTTCTCGGACGGACTGCTTTCACCGGAAGAAGTGGTAAAAAGATCAGCTAAGGCCGGGCTTACGGCTATCGCGATCACCGATCACGATACCGTGGACGGCGTGGCGAGGGGGATCGACGAAGCGCAAAAAGCAGGGATAAAGCTGGTCCCCGCGCTTGAATTCACCACAGATGTCCCCGGAACGGAGATCCATATCCTTGGATACTTCATTGACCACAAGGCCGCGTGGCTGCTCGAGCTCCTGAAAAAGATCAGGGATGACAGGGTGAACAGGGTCCACAAGATAGTGGAAAAGCTGAAGAAGCTCGGAGTAAATATCGATGCTGACGAGATCCTGAAGCTGGCGGACCTGGGCTCTGTGGGCAGGCCGCATGTGGCGCGCGTGCTTCTGCAAAAAGGAATAGTTAAGAGCATCCAGGAAGCGTTCAACAGATATCTTGATTTCAATGCTCCAGCGTATGTCCCTCATTTCCGGCTTTCACCGGAGGAAGCGATCAGGACGATCATAAAGGCGAAAGGGATTCCTGTTTACGCGCATCCCGCCGTTTCAAGAAGGGACGAGATGATCCCCGAACTTGTTGCCGCAGGGCTGGCGGGGATCGAGGTCTATTACAGCAGGCATTCGGACTTTCAGGTGAAACATTATCTGGGGATCGCAAATAAATACGGCCTTCTTGTGACAGGAGGATCTGATTTCCACGGCCTTGGAACGGAAAGGGACGTGATGCTCGGGGATGTCAAACTTTCTGACGATCTTTTCAAAAAGCTTGAGGAGTCCGTAATAAAATGAAACAGTACAGCCAGACCTGTGTTGAAATAGACATTTCAAATATTCTCCACAATATAAAGACGTTAAAGGGACTTATCGGCAGAAAAGTCAAGTTCATGGCCGTTGTGAAAGCGGATGCCTACGGCCACGGAGCCGTGCCGGTCTCAAGGGCCGTCAGCAAGTCCGTTGATCGCCTTGCCGTTGCCACGATCGGTGAAGCGCTTGAGCTTAAGCAGGCGGAGATCAGGCTGCCGATACTTATCCTGAGCGAAACTCCGGCTCACGCGGCTTCGCAAGTTGTTAAAAATGGATTCACCCAGACCGTCTACACTCTTTCTTTTGCCAAAGCGCTGTCTACCGCCGCAAAAAAAATTGGAAAGACCGTAAAAGTGCACATTAAGATCGATACCGGAATGGGGAGGGTCGGCGTGCGGCCGGAAAATTTTTCAACACTATTCAAAGAGATCACGCGCCTGCCCAATGTTAAGATCGAAGGCATTTACACTCACCTTGCAAGGGCGGAGGAGGAGAACGGTTTTACGGGGAAGCAGCTTAAGCTTTTCAGGTCGGCCCTCTCTGGGATCGACACAAGGGGGCTGATCCTTCATGCCGCAAACAGCGCGGGAGCTCTTTATCATAAGGGCAGCCGTCTTGACATGGTAAGGATCGGCCTTGCGATGTACGGGCTTTATCCGCCAGGCGGAAAAAAGGGAGCGGTCAAGCTTAAGCCGGCGCTTTCATTCAAGACGCGAGTGGCTTACATCAAGAACGTCCCCGCCGGAACGCCATTGAGCTACGGCTCTACATATATTACAAGGAAAGGAACAAATATCGCCACCCTGCCTGTCGGCTATGCTGATGGAATTCCCCGGGCGCTTTCAAATAAAGGTCATGTCCTGATAAGGGGCAGGCGATATCCAATTGTGGGTCGTGTGTGCATGGATTTGACGATGGTGGATGTTGGCAGCAATAATAATGTAAAGACGGGGGACGAGGCGGTTCTGATCGGCAGCCAGGGCAGGGAAAGCATATCCGCTGACGAAGTTGCCGCTCTTGCGAATACGATCAGTTATGAGATCATTTGCGGGATAGGGAAACGAGTGCCGAGAGTTTATGTAAATTAGGGAGCGTGTTTCGTTGGTCGGAGGCGTTTTGCGTCCGCATCCGCATTACGCGTGCCGATTCTCCCTACGCTGCCTCCACCGCTCGACGCTTCCTGTGGTATCCATTTGATTCTTCCCCAACTTTCTGCTATAATCCCCATCACTTAAGCGATCAAGTCCCGCCAATGACGGGGCAAGGAGGCAATTAGTGAATATACCGATATTATTGGAAAAAGAAGAGGACGGGACATATTCGGTCCACTGCCCCATTTTCAGGGGGTGCCATTCGCAGGGGGAGACAAAAGAAGAAGCGATCAGGAATATTAAGGAAGCTATTCAGGGCTGGCTGGATGTGGAGCAACAGAAGCTTAAAAAGGAAGCCAGATCTTCACGCAAGTTTCATCATGCCAAAGTGCTGGAAATAACCACAAAATAGAATGGGCCTTAAATTACCCCAGATTCCCGCAAGGCTGGCGATCAAAGTGTTTGAGAGCTTTGGCTGGAGAATCGCGAGGATAAAGGGATCTCATCACATAATGGTCAAGGACGGAGAAAGAGCGAATCTTTCTATTCCCGTAAAAGATAAAGGCAATACTCCGCTAAAGCCAGGCCTTCTCCGGGCTCTGATCAGGGACGCAAATCTTACGCTGGGCGAATTTCTCAATAAATATAATTCCATGTAATGGCGAGAAAGTAATAGGCACAGGTAAATTAGTAGTTTTGGATTAGTTTAAACCCCTTCTGTCCCTCGCTTGTGCTCGGGACATCTCCCCCTTAGTAAGGGGGAGACGCAGAGGGGGTTATTCCCATCATCATTTCACGGACACTCCAATCCTTTCGCGTCCTTGCTTCCCCCTCAATTTTCTGCTATAATCTATGCCACTTAAGCGATCAAGTCCCGCCGATGACGGGACAAGGAGGTAAAAAATCATGTCCAAAAAACTTTTCCTAGTTCTGTTAATCGTCTCCATTTTCTTCATCCTGAGCGCAGTCGAAGGATTCGCCGCTGTCCCGCAAAAGATCAATTTCCAGGGGAGGCTGCTGAATATTACCAACCCCGGCGCTCCTACGCCTGAAGTGGGGAGCAGGAACGTAGCTTTCGGCATCTATAATCAGGAGACCGGCGGCACACAGTTATGGTACAGCGGTATTACACAGTGGGTTTCATGCGATTCACAGGGGCAATTCAGCACAACATTGGATCTGGGCACAGCATCTCTTGATTTCAGCAAGCCGATGTGGCTAAGAGTTGAGTTTCCGCCGGGAGATTCGCATGCAATGGCGCCGCGGCAGCCGCTAGAAACAGTGCCGTATGCTTTTTACGCGGTGACGGCAGAAACGGTTGTGGGAAGCGCAGCGGCTGGAGGATGGGTTGATGCTGGAGCCGTTGTCAAGCTGGCAACGATCACAGACAACGTCGGCATCGGGACGACGGAGCCGGCCGCAAAGCTCGAAGTTGCAGGCGTGGGAGTATATACTCAGAGCATTTATTCGAGAGCATTGGATAGTAACGGTTATGCGCGTTTAGGCTTGCGCAATCCGGCTCGTAATTGGTCGATTTCTTGCCATCCGTCAGGCCTTTTTGCTATCGCTGATGAAACAGCGTCATCAATTAGAATGGTGATTAGCACTGAAGGCAACGTAGGCATAGGGACGACGACGCCGAATGGCAAGCTAATGGTGAAGACGCAAAATACAGGTGGAGCAGATGGGACAGCACCTCTTGTGCTTGATCGAGCATATGGGGAGGTTGGGGATTATCAGGATATTGTTTTTGGCGGTGGCAATGGAAATGCCGCCAATAGGGTTGGCATCATAAGATCTTATGCAAATGCCGCGGGCGAGACTAGCTTGGCATTTTATACGCAGACAGGAGCAGGAGATGCAGTAAATCATGAATCAATGAGGATTTTAGGGAACGGCAACGTCGGCATCGGGACGACGGAGCCTGATGCGACACTTGATTTAAAGGGAACTGCTCATATGATTGGAACTTCTACAGATTATAGTAGCACTTATGATAGTGATCATATAGCTCCATCAGATGGATTCGTAGTGGTATATCTTTCAGCCTCTAGTGGTTTGAATAATGCGACCTTTATTGGATGGACAAAAGATGGGCCAACATCTCCATATTCCACCATTTGTGGAGCTAATGTGGATGGGGACCCTTCATCATGTTCATATTATGGTGGATTTTCAATGCCCGTCAGAAAAGGGCAGTATTGGAAAGTTACTAAGGAATTTAGTTATGGAATACAATACGGTTATAAGGTCAGATATTTTCCGATCGGTCATGAATAAACAAAATTCTTATTTAGGAGCATTTATGCTCACAATAAGGAAGAAGTAAGGCTGTTGAAGAGTAAGTAGTGGGGTTGGTAATGAGAAGTGGGGAAATTAGAAGTAAGAAGCCCGCCAGACCTGCCTACCGGCAGGCAGGGGCGGGCAGGTGAGAGGTGAGTTTGGTTGTGGGAAGTGGGAGATAGGATGTTGAAAGAATAGAATAGCTATGAAGACAAACACTGAGAAGATGAAAAGAAAGATAATATCAATTTTGCGGCGTCATGATGTGGTTAAGGCGGCGATATTCGGATCGTACGCCAGGGGAGAAGCTAAGCGGGGAAGCGACCTGGACCTGCTCATCAAGTACGGCAAATCAAAAAGTCTGCTTGATCTTGCCGGACTGCAAATTGCGCTGGAAGAAGCGCTGAATATGAAAGTGGACGTGCTCACGTATAATTCCCTGCACCCTCTTTTAAAGGACATAATATTGAATGAGCAGGAAGTATTCTATGAAAAAAAATCCTAAAATATTTATAGGCCATATCCTTGAATGCATAGAGCGGATTGAAGAATACACGAAAAACACGTCAAAGGAAAAATTTTATGCATCAGTGGAACTGCAGGACGCCGTCATAAGGAGAATCGAGATCATCGGCGAAGCGGTTAAAAACATTCCAAAAGAGACAAAGGATAAATACAAAGATATAGCATGGAAGGACATCGCGGGGATGAGAGATATTCTTATTCACGGATACTTCGGGGTTGACCTGGAAATAACCTGGAAGGTTGTCAAGCAGGACATCCCTGACCTGAAGAAAAAGTTATTGAAAGTGAAAAAGGATCTGGAATCAGCAGGATAGAAGCGCTGGAGAAGACCCTGAAGTAATGCGGGGCATACTTCAGGGCAGGAATTTGGTCATTGGGATTTGTCCCGCTACCTTATTATTAATATATAAGGTGTTGTGCCGCTTCAATATTAAACAATCAAATATGTTGCGGCATCCCGCAAAGCGGTGACGGGATCCCGCTCTGCGGGATTTAGGATTTAGGGTTTTGATATTAGGATTTATTATTTAGTAGGAGGTAACAATCATGTCCAAAAAACTTTTTCTTGCATTTATTCTCGTTTTCCTTCTCTCATCTCTCATCTCCCTGCCTTCCTTCGCCGCGGTCCCGCAAAAGATGAATTTCCAGGGCAGGCTGCTGAATATTGCCAACCCCGGCTCGCCTACGCCTGAAGTCGGGGGGAGAGATGTAAAATTTACTATTTGGACTGCTGATCCCGGCGGAACACAATTATGGCATAGCACTAATTCTGTTTCCTGCGATTCACAGGGACAATTCAGCACAGTATTTGATCTGAGCATGGCAAACCAGGATTCACCATATCTTGATTTTAGCAAGCCGATGTGGTTAGACATCGAATTTCCTGTTGGTATAGGGAGTCATCTTGTTCCGCGGCAGCCGCTAGAAACGGTGCCGTATGCTTTTTACGCGGCGACGGCGGAGACGGTTGTGGGAAGCGCTCCGGCGGGAGGATGGAAGGACAGCAGCGGGATAACGGTTGAGCTTGTAACGTCCACAGACAGAGTTGGCATCGGGACGGCAAGTCCTGCAGCCAAGCTTCATGTAGCCGGGAATATAATTGCAGAAAGCGGTATTTCATGGTTTGGCGGCAACGTCGGCATCGGGACGGGGACTCCGGGTGATTATCGGTTAAAAGTAAATGGTGTTTTCTCGGGAACGTGTGGTTACCTCGGAACTCACACAGGCGATGGATTGTTTGGCACAACCGCGTTTCCGTCTATGATTGAGACGCCAGGAGGGAATAGAGTTCTGTTCGGATATAGAGACGCCGGTGGTGGAGAGTATTCCCCTCGTGTTGGATTCCTGCAAGCGGGAAATGCCACACCTGCTAAAGCCTCCATTGGCTTGGAAACAAACGGAAAGCTAAGCATAGGCGCGGGACCGGGAAACGGTACGGTGATGACCATTGATCAAGCCGGCAACGTCGGCATCGGTACGGTGAATCCGCGAGCGACATTTGATGTAGCCGGGACAACATCTTTAGAGGGATATTTATCTCTTTCAGGTCTCCCAACTGGCGGCGGGGCTTTTAATCAGTTAACGATAAACGTAGCAAATGGGTTGGTTTATGTAGGAAATTCAAGTTTAAGATATAAGCACGATATAAAGGATTTTGATTATGATCAGGCCAAATTTATCGGATTAAGGCCTGTAAGGTTCAAATGGAACTCAACCGGTCTGGATGGCGTAGGCTTGATCGCAGAAGAGGTAGTCCGTATTTATCCCGAGCTGGTATCGTTTAATGCCGCAGGTCAACCTGATAGCGTAAATTATGATGGGATATCGATAGTGCTTCTTAAAGCTGTTCAGGAACAGCAAAAGCAAATTGAAGAGCAGAAACTCCAGATGCAGCAGCTCCAGACTCAGAATAATGATCTGAAATCCAGAATAGAAGCGCTGGAGAAGACCCCGAAGTAATGCTTCGCATACTTCAGGGCAGGGATCAGAGCTTAGGGATTAGTTGGAATTGGAAGCGGGGGAATAAGACAATATGGAAGAATATTACTTTGACGAAGAAATAAAAAAAATAACAGAGAAACTGAAAAAGGATTACAGGCCGCTTAAGATAATTCTCTTTGGTTCGAGCGCCGAGGGGAAAGCGGGCAAAGACAGCGATATTGACATGCTTATAATCAAGGAAACCAGGGAATCTTATCAGGAGCGCTGGATGAATGTTTGCAAGCTTGTCAGAGATTTTAAAAGAAGGATCCCTTTTGAGCCAATAGTACTTACTCCAGGAGAGCTGGATCAGAGATTGAGCATTAAAGACACGTTCGTGAAAAGCATTCTGGAAAAAGGGAAAGTTCTTTATGGGCAATAATAAGCTTTTTTATCAGGAGCTGCTTGAAAAAGGAGATCATGACATTTCCACGGCTCAGCTTCTTTACAGGGAGAAAGGTTATACGGACGCCATTTGCTTCCACGCTCAGCAGGCAGCCGAAAAGCATCTGAAGGCCTTTCTGGCTTATCACGGCGAAGAAGTCAGGAAGATCCATAACCTGGAGCAGCTTATCAAAGATTGCCTGAAATTTGATAAGAACATGGAGGGCTTTCTGGATGACGGGTTATTTTTGACAAAATATTATATTGAAACCAGATATCCTTCTCCGGTGCCGACCGATTATCCGACTAAGGAAGCAAAAGAGGCGATAGATAAAGCTCTGAAGATTTTGGATTATATTAAATCGAAAATAAAATAGTCATTGGAAGAAACGGTGGAGGGGAAGTAGCGGGTTGGAAGTGGGGTAATTGGAAGTGAGAATTGTGTTTGGAAGTGGGAGATGGGAAGTGGAAAAACATGATAGGTAAATTGAATGAAGCAGAAGAGAAAGCGGTCCTCGAGTTCAAAGAAGAACTGATGAAAAAGTTCGGGGATAACATAAAGATGATCCGGCTTTTCGGGAGCAAGGCAAGGGGGGGTTTTCACGGCGAGTCCGATATCGATCTGCTGGTTGTTGTCAGCAGAGGAGACTGGAGAACAAGAAGGGAAATAATCGATGTTTCTACGGATCTACTCTATAAGTATGATGTGTTTATTTCGCCAAGAGTTACAGATGAAAAACATTACTTGAATTTGGTAAGGCTGCAGACAGGTTTTATTAAAAACATACAAAAAGAAGGCATTAGTTTATGATATTACTTCTGAGTTTGGGGAAAACGACGCGGAAGAAGCTGTTAAGGAAGCGGGAGAATTTGTTGCTCGAATGAAGGAATACTTAAAAAGCAAGGATTTAATTTAAGCGGTAACGACAATGAGACATACCCCTCCCTTGCCTCCCCCATGTCAAACAACGATAATTCAATACCAACGAATGTCATTGACAGCTCGGGCGGGCAGGTATAGGCACGGGGAAATTAGTGGTATTGGATTAATTTAAACCCCCTTCTGTCTCTCGCTTTCGCTCGAGACATTCCCCCTTACTAAGGGGGAGACATAGAGGGGGTTATTCCCATCATCATTTCAAGGGCCCTCAACCGCTTTAACAGCCCTTTGCCTTCGTCCGCTTATTGTGTGACAGCCGCGTCAATGCTATAATAAACCCGACAAAGCGGAGTTTTTATGAAATATAGATACAATCGAGAAATGGATATAGCCACCATTGAGATCAGCCAGAAAAAGATCGATCATGCGCAGGAGGCGAAAAACTTAATTGTGCATTTTTCAAGGGATGACGATCCTGTTTTGCTTGAAATACTGAATGCCAGCGATTTTCTGGCGAATATCACCAGGGCTTCCATGATATCGACCAAAGAAAAGCCCGTTTCGATTTAAATATTCCGCTTAAGCCAGGCCTTCTCCGGGCCCTGATCAGGGACGCAAATCTTACGCCGGGCGAATTTCTCAATAAATATAGCTCTATGTAATGGCGGGAAGGTAATGGGCACGGGGAAGTCCACTTCTGCTATTCGCGCCTGCCTGCCCGCCTGTGGCGGGCCTGCCGAAGCCAGGAGCGTAGCGAGGGCGTAGGCAGGCACACCTTAACCCACACCTGATTTCAATGTATCTATCAAGGGCCCTCCGGGCCATAAAATTGCAATTCACATTGTAAGAGTAATATTATAATGCTAAAATATCAGCATGAAGCATGGAAGCGAAAAAAAAGAAATTACAGAAAACATCAGATGGTTTAAAAAGTTTTCATTGGAGAAAAGGCTTGAAATCGCGGAGAAAGAAAGAAAAGCGATCGAAACATTAAGAAGCCTTTTCATTAAAGGATATGCAAAACCTAAGCGAGCCCATTGAATTCATCAGGGAGATCCATAAGGCGAAGGTCAGATATCTGCTTATCGGGCGCAGGGCTGTTATAGCCTACGGTGGTCCCGTGCAAACCATGGACTATGATATTTACATAGACAGTTCCAGGGATAATCTTGAGCTTCTGCTTGGTATAGCGAAAAAATTTGATCTGTATCCAGGTCTTCCGAAAGAGAAAATAATGAGCCATTTCAAGTTCAAGTTAGAGAATGATTTTGCCATCGATATTTTCCGCGCAAAGCATTTTTCATCCGGCAGAGGCAAAAAATATTCCTTTGAGGATCTTTATTCAAGAAAAGTTGTCGCTAAGGGCGAATCAGGACTTGAGATAAACCTTCCTTCGATCAATGACCTGATCGCAATGAAAAAGCTTAGGTCCTTGCCAAGAGACCTGGAAGACATCAAATATCTCAGGGCGATTAAGAAGGGATAATGGCACAGGGAAGCCTGGTAGTTTTGGATCAGTTTAAACGATAAATAACCGTAAGAGTATATCAGTTCACCTGCCTGCCCGCCTATGGCGGGCCTGCCCGCCTATGGCGGGCCTGCTCGCCTCGCGGCGGAGCGGGCCGGCAGGCAGAAATCGTTGGGCGTTGAGCGTCCGCCATCCGCCTTACGCGTCCCGATTCTCCCTACGCTGCCTCCACCGACCAACGCCTCCTATAAAAACTACCATGGGTCCTCCACGCCTTTTCCAATTGATTTCCCCCCACCTTTCTGCTATAATCCATGCCACTTAAGCAATAAGCCCCGCCTGTGACGGGGCAAAGGAGTAAAAACAATGTCTAAAAAATTTTCCCTGTCCCTTCTCCTGATCCTTCTCCTCTCCACGTATTCATTAGCAATGCCCAGGATGATCAATTTCCAGGGAAGGATACTGCAGCCCAGCGGTGATCCTGTAACAACGGGAGCGGACGTGTATTTTTACCTGTATCCCGATCCCGTATTGGAATCAACCACTCTCTGGACTGAACTTCAAACCAATGTAAGCCCTGACGCGCAGGGGGTGTTCAGCGTTGTATTGGGTAAAAATACCCCGATAAATATTGATGCCAGCCAGGAGAATCTATGGCTGAAGATAGTGTGGGGCGGGATGGCATTTACGCCGAAACAGAGGCTTGTGGCCGTTCCTTACGCTTTTTACGCGATAACGGCTGAATCGGCCAAATCTGTGGTCAGCGGGGGTGCGGGAGCCGTTCCGGTGGGTACGATCGTCGCTTTTGGCGGTCCTGCCGCGCCTTCTGGATGGCTTCTATGCACTGGAGACGCAGTAAGCAGGAGTACCTATGTAGATTTATACAACGTCATAGGTACGATCTATGGTGTTGGTGATAATTTAACAACTTTTAATCTGCCTGATTTAAGACACAGGGTCCCGGTTGGCCTGGATAGTTCATGGGTGTCTTTTGAAGCTTTGAATAAAAATGGCGGGGAACAATGGCATAGTTTAACCGCAGCAGAATTAGTTTCCCATACGCATACACAAAATATTCATGGTCATTCAGTCAGTGACCCGACCCATGCACATGCATATACTGACCCCGGTCATACACATGGAATTGATGGAAATACTAATACATTGACGGCAGGCACTGGCTATGATGTAGATAGACCTAGTGGAACCTTACTTACTTATACACGTTCGAGTTATTGCGGGATTACTATAACCGCCGCCGGTACAGGGCTAACAGTAGTGAGCAATACAGCAGTGAATCAAAGTACAGGAGGCAGCCAACCCTTCAGCAACCTGCAGCCGTACATAACGATAAATTATATAATTAAATATTGATTAATTATTGTGGTAATAAACAGGAATAATTGTGATAAAAGCATTGAATAAACATCATTTCAGTATCCTTATTTTCTGTTTTGCTCTTTTAATAAGCGCTCATTCTTCTTTTGCCGCCGGAATGTCCGCCCCGACGCGCTACTCGATCCCGGTGAATGACGTGAACAGCGGGGGGGCAACTTCCGAAATAACGTCAAATCACTATAAATTACTAAGCACTATAGGGCAGTCAACGCCGCCCGGGACCATAGAATCGTTGACATCAGTAAAAGATGTCATTCAGGCGGGATTTATTTACGCGAGAATGGCCGGCCCCGTGCCTTATGTCCTGCCGCCGCTTCCTATCAAATTAGCGGTCAACGGCAATGTTTTTCTGCCAATGAACGTGCTTCCGCCGGGCAAGCCTGATAACACCGTGCAGGTGCAGATCGTCACCTCGGAGCTTCCGATAATGGACGTGGAAATGTACGTGGATGGAAGCGCCGTTATTCCCGAGCTTACTCCTGTTTATACGCCCCCATGCAATACATGGGAGGGAAGCTTTGCGACACCCGCGGGATCAGGGGTCCATTATCTCAGTTTTCTAATAAGCGACGAGGCCACGAACAGGACGATGGCAACAGTTGAAGCCCTCGTGCAATATGGAGCCGTGCAAATTATCGGCACTCCCCTTAATTACCCGAACCCGTTCAAGCCGATGAGCGGTGATACAACAAAAATACAGTACACCCTGTCGGCTGATGCCTCTATTATTTTGATAATATACGACATTTCCGGCCATGAGATAAAGAGGTTCGTGGCGGGAGCGGGGCAGGAGGGAGGGAAAGCGGGAGTAAATAATGTCTCCTGGACCGGAAAGACCATCTTTGGCGACACCGCAAGCAACGGGATGTTCGTTTACAAGATAATATCGGGAGGGAAAGTAATAGGGACGGGGAAGCTGGTAGTTCTGGATTAGGCGAAAATATTGGCTTTAGTAAAGGATTATAACAGGGAATCTCCAAAGCAGGGTCCGGGCGTGCCAAAGATAGTGGGGCAGATTTATTGTCAGAAAATAAAATAACACTTGACATGATTCCACACATTTTGTAATATTAAGCCATGAAATATGTCCACCGGAAAATAGAGGAAGTGCTTCTTTCCGCCGTGAAGCGTTTTCCCGCCGTGGCGGTTACGGGACCGCGACAGTCAGGCAAATCGACCCTGCTGAAGCATGTTCTGGGCGATAAATATGAGTATGTGACATTTGACGATCCGCTTGTGCGCGAGCGGTGCATACGCGATCCAAAACTGTTCCTTAGCGGCATCGGCAAAAGGGTAATTCTGGACGAAATCCAATATGTGCCTCAACTGCTGTCATACATTAAGATCGCGATCGATGAGAAGCGGCACGTAAACGGACGATTTGTGATCACGGGATCGCAGCAGTTTCAGCTGATGAAAAACCTGGGGGATTCCCTTGCCGGCAGAATACGCCTGCTTACTCTTCTTCCTTTCGGCGCAAATGAATATTCTGCCGCCGGGAAAGCGGCTGAGAACACTAAAAAGGCCTTTCTGGGCGCTTGTTTACGAGGATCTTTCCCTGAACCGGCGATAAAGAAATCCATAAAACCTGAGAACTGGTACGCGGGATACATTCAAACATATCTGGAAAGGGATGTCCGGGGCATATACGGCATTGGCAGCATTCTGGATTTTCAAAGATTCATGGCCCTTATTGCGGCGAGATGTTCTCAAATATTGAACTTATCGTCACTGGCGGGCGATCTGGGGGTGGCCGTTAGCACAGTAAAAACCTGGCTTTCCGTATTGTCCGCCAGCCAGATCGTCTACATTTTGCCCCCGTATTTTAAAAATTACGGCAAAAGGATAATTAAAAGCCCCAAGGTTTATTTTACCGACTGCGGACTTGTTGCTTATCTTACCGGTCTTAAGACGGACGAAATGATCATGAAGGGGCCTCTGGCTGGAAGTCTTTTTGAGAATTATGTTATTCAGGAGACTCTTAAGATGATTTTTAACGTCGGGCAAAAGGTCGAGCTTTATTATTTCAGGACCCATAAAGGCATTGAGGTTGACCTTTTGATCCCGGATGGAACGAGAATCGTTCCTTATGAGATTAAATTAACCGGAACGCCAAAACTGGAAATGGCTAAAACTCTCTCGGGTTTAGGGAAAATTTCGGAGGATTTCGATGTGAATAGATCAGGCCTAATTTGTTTGTCGGAGAGCACATATAAGATTACCCGTTCGACAACGGTTTATAATTTCATGGATTATATGTCCTCATTGTCAAAGATCATGAAATGATTGTTGTTCTCGCCGGCGAATGTTCAAATCCCGATTTTATCCGCCGATGCTCCGGTTATTCTGGTGATCTATGACATTTCCGGCCATGAGATAAAGAGGTTCGTGGCGGGAGCGGGATGTATGTTTACAAGATAATATCGGGTGGCAAGGTGATTGGCACGGGGAAGTTAGTGGTTTTGGATTAATTTAAACCCCTTCTGTCTCTCGCTTTCGCTCGAGACATCTCCCCCTTAGTAAGGGGGAGACATAGAGGGGGTTATTCCCAGCATCATTTCATGGGCACTCCACGCCTTTTCCGGTTGATTTTCCCTCACCAATATGCTATAATTCCCGACACTTAAGCAATCAGGTCCCGCCTGTGATCCTCCAGAGGCGGACAGGCGGGGCAAGTATAAGGAGGTAAAAACAATGTATAAAAAATTTTTATCCGTGCTGTTTCTCATTTCCCTTCTCTCACTTCTCATTTCCGTCTCTTCACTTGCTGCTGTCCCGCAAAAAATGAATTTCCAGGGGAGGCTGATGAAGATAACAGGAGGGGGCACTCCTACGCCTGAAACGGGAGGTAAAACAGTTATTTTCAGGATCTATGATGCTCCGACCGGTTCATTCAATTTGAACTGGGAGGATCTCACTCACCAGGTTAGCTGTGATTCACAGGGCCAATTCAGCACGGTACTGGATTTCAGCACCGGGCAAAGCCTTTCATTTCCTCTTGATTTCAGCAAGCTATTATATCTGCAGGTAAATTATGACGGAAAGGATTTAACTCCGCGTCAGCCGCTGGAGACTGTGCCATATGCTTTTACGGCTGATACATTGGGATCGGCTGAAATAGCAGTTGGCCCCAATATAGGTATTGGGACGACAAGTCCATCTTCCAAGCTTACAGTTGCCGGCACTATTGAAAGCACTCAGGGCGGGCTCAAGTTCCCTGACGGAACAATCCAGACAACAGCGGTGACAACCAGCTCGGCGGGAGGGTGGACAAGTTCTGCCGGAAAGGTAGTGTTAACCAACATTTCAGATAAAGTCGGCATCGGGACGGCGAGTCCTGGTGCTTCTTTAACTGTCGCTGTCGGTCGTATACAGGCTGCGGGGGTTACAAATCCTACTACAGGTGAAGGTCTTGAATTGGGATATGACGGAACATCTGGATTTATCGTTCCATATAGTCGTATTACTGATACTTACAAGGCTTTGCAATACAATGCATTAGACCATGAATTTTTAATAAGTGGTGTGCAGAAAGTTACTATTGATACTGCCGGCAACGTCGGCATCGGGACATCATATCCAGCCGGCGCTCTTCATGTTTCCTCGGAAGCCAGTCCGAACGCGCTTGTGGTAAAAGGCGGCAGAGTCGGCATCGGGACGGCAACGCCAGGCGCGACTCTGGAAGTAAAAGGAACAGTGAAGATGTTTGGGCCGATGTCATTATCATACATATATAATATTACGTATGAAGCACCCACCGATGGTTTTGTTGTTGTAATATATACCCTAACAACAGCAGGCTATGGGCGTATAATAGGTAATACGGGTAGTAATCCTTCAGCTATGCTCGTTGTTTGTGCAGCATCGGTATGTGGTACTTATAATGTAAGATCTAATAGTTTCACTATGCCGGTAAGGAAAGGAGATTATTGGAGTGTAATGGAATACGAAGTAGGCGGCGGCGCGAGTGGGACTGGTATTTATGTTAAATGGATCCCCTTAGGGCAGTGATTAAGGATTAGATGTTAGGGACGAGGGAGCGGGAAATGGGGAAGTTAGAAGTGAGAAATGGGTTAGGAAGTGGGAAGTGGGGAAATGGGAAGTTGGATGTGAGTTAGGAAGTGGGAGATAGGATGTTGAAAGAATAGAATAGCTATGAAGACAAACACTGAGAAGATGAAAAGAAAGATAATATCAATTTTGCGGCGTCATGATGTGGTTAAGGCGGCGATATTTGGATCGTATGCTAGAGGAGAAGCAAAAAAAGGGAGCGACCTGGATTTGCTGGTCCAGTTTGGCAGAGGTAAAAGCTTGCTTGATCTTGCCGGGCTGCAAATAGCACCGGAAGAATCGTTGAAGATGAAAGTGGATGTGCTCACATATAATTCCCCGCACCCTCTTCTAAAAGACAGAATATTGGATGAGCAAGAGGTATTCTATGAAGAAAGACCCTAAGGTTTTTATCGAGCATATTCTTGAGTGCGTAGAACGAATTGAGGAATATACGGGAAACGCGTTGCTGGAAACTGAGAATTGTGGAATTAGGGTTTAATTGATATTTTGTGATCAAGTCCCGCATATGACGGGATAAAGGAGTAAAAATCATGTCCAAAAAACTTTTCCTAGTTCTGTTAATCGTCTCCATTTTCTTTATCCTGAGCGCAGTCGAAGGATTCGCCGCCGTCCCGCAAAAAATGAATTTCCAGGGCCGGCTGATGAAGATCACCGGAGGGGGCACGCCGACGCCTGAAACAGGAGGTAAATCAGTAAAATTCAGTATTGAAAATTTAGCTGGCACCACAACATATTGGTTTAATACCAATAATGTTAGCTGTGATTCTCAGGGCCAATTCAGCACGGTTTTGGATATTAGCACCGGGCAAGTTCCTGAGCACCCTCTTGATTTCAGCATACCGCTTTATTTGCATGTTGAATACCCGGTTGGAACGCCTCTTTTACCGCCGCAGCCGCTAGAAACAGCGCCGTATGCATTTTACGCGGTGACGGCAGAAACGGTTGTGGGAAGCGCAGCGGCTGGAGGATGGGTTGATGCTGGAGCCGTTGTCAAGCTGGCAACGATCACAGACAAAGTCGGCATCGGGACGACGGAGCCGGGTGCTTCTCTAACTGTCGCTGGCGGTCGTATACAGGCTACAGGGAGTACAAATCCTACTTCAGGTGCCGGCCTTGAATTGGGGTATGACGGAACATATGGAATTATCGTTCCATATAGTCGTGATGCTGCTGCTTATAAGGCTTTGAGATACAATGCATTAGACCATGAATTTTTAATAAGTGGTGTGCAGAAAGTGACCATTGATACTGCCGGCAACGTCGGCATCGGGACGACGAGTCCCGGAGCATCACTGGAGGTTGCGGGTAATATAAGCGTAGAAAGTGGCAAGTCTTATTTTGGCGGCAACGTCGGCATCGGGACGGCGAATCCGACCGAGAAACTGACCATTAAAAATGGAAGACAAACGATCAATCTCGCAACCGGCACAAATAATAGTGATTACAATTTAAATATTGGTGCTAATGATACCGGTGTTAATTTTGAAAATGGCTCAGCTTCCAGAGGATTTAATTTTAAAAATGTCAATGGTAATCTCGTTAATATTTCGTCAACTGGTAATGTCGGCATCGGGACTACGAATCCAACAAACGCGCGGCTGGTGATTGACTCCACAGGGGTAAATATCGATTCTATATCACTTATACCATACCTTGTCGGCAACCACAGTTGGAGAATTGGTCCCGGGTCCGGCACGTTAGGAGCGGGATTTGGCTTCCATGATGATTCTGATGGTGCAACGCGTATGACGATAAAAACCAACGGAGAAATTATGACGCCGGGAGTTTATGAAACCTCGCTAATTAGCGGTACCCCCCGAGATGTTTATGTAGACCAGAATGGCAAGTTAGGGTATTGGTCATCATCGATAAGATATAAAGAAAACATAAGGCCGATAGATGCTTACAGCGCAAAGGTTTTAGCTTTAAATCCGATTGTCTTTAATTTTAAAGCGGACAAGGATAAAAAAATTCAATTCGGCTTGATAGCGGAAGAAGTGAATAATATCCTTCCCGAAATTGTCATCTATGACAAAGAAGGAAGGCCGGAAACTGTACAGTATGAGCAACTGATCCCGTTACTGCTCAAAACAGCTCAGGAGCAGCAGAAGCGAATAAATCAGCTCCAGAACCAGAATGATGAGCTTAAGTCAAGAATAGAAGCGCTGGAGAAGACCCTGAAGTAATGCGGGGCATACTTCAGGGCAGGAATTTGGTCATTGGGATTTGTTTGTGATTTGTGATCAAGTCCCGCATGTGACGGGACAGGGAGTTGAAAACATGATAGGCAAATTGAGTGAAGTAGAGGAAAAGGCAATAAAAGAACTTAAGGATGGTCTCCTTAAAGCTTATGGAAGCGAAGTGGAAGTGATAAGGCTTTTCGGCTCCAAAGCAAGAGGGGATTACAGCGGAGATTCCGATATCGATATTCTTGTCACGGTGAGAAGCTCGGATTTTTCAATATGGGAAGGCATACAGAAAATAGTAGCTTCCGTATCGCTGAAATATAATGTTTTTCTTTCGGTAAAAGTAATGGATTTGAATCACGTCAGCTATCTTAAGCATTTGGATACGGCCTTAATGAGGAATATTGAAAAGCAGGGTGTTGACATTTGGGTGAAGAAGTAAAGGAAAAAATAAGGTTAAACCTGGAGAGGTCCGAAGATGCGCTAAAGGAAGCGGAATCATTGCAGGAGGAAGCGCTTTATATGGGAGCTGCAAACAGGGCTTATTATGCCGCTTTTTACGCCGCTTCCGCTTTACTTTTAACCAAGAGCATGGAGTTTACGAAGCATTCCGCGGTAATTTCCACGTTCGGCCAGAGTTTTGTTAAGACAGGGGAAATCGAAGAAGACTATCACGTGATTTTAAGGGAATTGTTTGAAGCGAGACAGGTTGCAGATTACGATTTATATAATAAAACGGATGAAGAAACGGCGAGGAAGCTTCTTGATAAGGCGAAAAAGTTTGTTAATCGGGTTAAAGACTTAGTAAAATAGAGGAACCAGCAGCTGATAGCTGTCAGCCGTTAGCTGGATGTTGGGAAATTGGGATTTGTTTGATAATTTGTGATCAAAGGAGGCAAAAATATGAAAAGCAATATGTATAGATTCGTGATCCTTGTGTCCATTGCCCTTTTATTGAGCGGGGTGTCTGCCCTTGCCGTCGAGATGAAAAACAGCGACAATTCAATACCAACGAATGTCGTGGACAGCACGGGCGGAAGCTCGGAATCCACAGACTTCAGGATATATCAGGTGGTAGGCCAGGCGACCCCTGTGGGAGAATCGACGGACGAAACAAGCACATACATGCTCCAGGCGGGGCATATTTATACGCTTAATACGGGATTGACGGTGGCGCCGTCAGCATTGACGATAGAATCAATATATATCAGTGGGACAAGGTTCCTGAGCGGCGACATCATCCCGGCAAGCGGCCACATCAGGGCGCACCTGCTGGATCAAAACGGCGTAGTTTTGGCACAGGCAAGGATTTATTCCAGCGTTACTTATGTTGACCTTTCCCTGACTTCAGGCACGTCCACTGACGGCTACTGGGTGGGAGACTACTCGGTGGGAGAAGGCGCGCATACAATAACGATCTGGACCCAGGATGGTCTTGGGAACCAGACCGAACCCGCCGTCGGGGCCGCAAGGGTAATGGGAGGAACAGTGCAGGTGGTAGGCACTCCGCTCAATTATCCCAATCCTTTCAGCCCGCTGTCAGACGATCCGACCAGGAGAACGACCAGGATACAGTATTCTTTGTCGTCTAATGCGAATATTATCCTCGCGATATACGACATAACCGGCAAGGAGGTAAAGAGGATCGTGTCCGGCGCGGGGCAGGATGGAGGGAAAGCAGGCGTGAACTCGGTCTACTGGAACGGCAAGACCATCTTCGGCGACACCGCAAGCAACGGGATGTTCGTTTACAAGATAATAGCGGGCGGGAAAGTGATAGCGACAGGGAAGTTAGTGGTTTTGGATTAATTTAAACCCCTTCTGTCTCTCGCTTTCGCTCGAGACATCTCCCCCTTACTAAGGGGGAGACAAAGAGGGGGTTATTCCCAAAGCGATTGAAATCAATTCAAACTTCTGCTAGAATACGTTTCGTTGACCTAAAATGATATACGTTCCACTCTACCGCAAATGGCGCTCGCAGAACTTTGACGAAATAGTCGGTCAGGAGTTCATCGTACAGACCCTCAGGAACGCGATATCAAGCAGTCGTGTCTCCCACGCGTACCTTTTTTCCGGGCCCCGCGGGACGGGGAAAACCAGCACGGCCAGGATATTCGCGAAAGCGCTCAACTGCAAGACAGGCCCCACTCCCAACCCGTGCGGCAAATGCGACCAGTGCGAAAAGATCAAGAACGGCCATGCTGTTGATGTTATAGAGATAGACGCGGCCAGCAACCGCGGGATCGACGAGATAAGGGACCTCCGCGAAAAAGTAAGATACACCCCGGTTGAAGGAAAATATAAAGTTTACATCATCGATGAAGTCCATATGCTCACGCCGGAAGCTTTCAACGCTCTGCTCAAGACACTGGAAGAGCCCCCGTCGCACGTGATATTCATCCTTGCCACCACGGAGCCGCAGAAAGTCCCGGTGACGATCGCCTCAAGATGCCAGAGGCATGACTTCCGGAGGCTTTCGAACCAGGAAGTCATTGGCCAGCTGACAAAGATAGCCGAAGCGGAGAAGATAAAGCTTGAAGATGATGCCGCGTCGCTGATAGCCAGGAACTCCGAAGGGTCGCTGCGGGACGCGATATCGCTTTTTGACCAGCTTATATCACTGAGCGGAAAATCAATAAGGCATGACGACGTGGTAGCCGTGCTTGGCACCGCGAACGCCGACCTGATATTTGAATTCGGAGCCGCGCTTGGAGCGGGGGATATGGCAAAGCTCTTCGAGCTCATCAACAGGCTGGCAGCGGAGGGGAAAAGCATCCCGCAGGTGACAAGGGAGATACTGATGCACTTAAGGAACCTGATGCTGGTGATGCTGGATAGCGTTGGCGTGATAGAAGAATCTACCGAGCATATTGAAAAATTGAAAGAGCAGTCAAAAATGTTCAGCATTGATGTCCTTAAGGAAATGATGAGGCTCATATCAAAGGCGGAAGTGGACATGAAATGGCATCCCCAGGCGAGGATAATCCTTGAAGTTGCCGTGATGGAAGCATGCTCAGACAAAAGGGAGGCAAAGGTGGAGGCAAAGGCAGAGGCAAAGGTGGAACAGAAGGTGGGGCAGATGGCAAAGCTGGCGCAGCAGCTTGCATCGAAGCCCGGCAACGGAAGCGGGGACTTATCCGATATCAGGAAAAAATGGGAAAGCATATTGAACGAGGTGAAAAAGAAGAACGTTTTCGCCTTCATATCGCTTCACGAGGGCGAGCCGGAGGGCCTTGACGGCGGAAGTCTTATTATCAGATTTAAGAAGGGTTTCGCGTTCCACAAGGGCAGGCTGGAAGAGGACGCTTCAAGGTCCGCGGTGGAAGACGCGTTAAAGCAGGTCCTTGGCAAGAACATAAAGATACAGTGCGTTATTCAAAGCGAAGCTCCTGTATCATCATCCTCATCTGAGCCTTCCGCCTCAAAAGTTGCCGAGTTATTCGGCGGCCAATTGATATCATAGCCTCGGGCTCCTGAACCTGCGACTGAACGTCGCGGTTCCAATGTGTCACCCTGAACCCTTCGGACTTTGTCACCCTGAGCCGAAGGCGAAGGGTCTGCAATCTTCCTCAGGGTAGGCTCCGTGAAGGGTCTGCTTTTAATTGCAGATTCTTCCCCCGCCGTTGGCGGGGTCAGAATGACAAAAGGAGCCGAGACGTTTAGTCTCAGGCTCCAAAGCAAGCCTCAGGCTCTTCTGATTCCTTCAATATTTCGCCTGCCTGCCGGCAGGCAGGCTTGACAATATTTAGCTTGACTAAAGCAAAAACTTGAAGTATATTCACAATATGATATTTGGCGGAGTCGGAGATATGATCGGCAAGGTCAAGAAAATGCAGGAAGACCTCAAGAACGTCCAGAAAGAGCTTTCTTCCGTGATCGTCACGGAGGAATCGGGCGGGGTAAAAGTGGCGGTTTCCGGCGACATGGAGCTGAGGGAGTTCAAGCTTGATCCCAGGATCCTTGATAACAAAGACATTAAAAGGGTAGAGTGGCTCATATCCGACGCGGTGGACAAAGCTTTCGCAAAGGCAAAAAAAGAAGCGGCGGACAGATTGAGGAAGGTCACAGGCGGACTTTCCATACCCGGGCTATTTTAAATGAACAGAGCGTCCAGGTATCCCGAGCCGATGGGGCGATTGATATCGGAGTTCATAAAGATGCCGGGGATCGGGCCCAAGTCGGCGCAGAGGCTGGCGCTTTACATATTGCAGGCGTCCGATGAAGAAGTAACTCAGCTTCTGGACGCGGTAAAGCAGACCAAGAAGGAAGTAAAGCATTGTTCAGTTTGTTTTAATATTACTGTAACGGACCCCTGCGAGATCTGCAGTTCCACTGACAGGGACACAAGCAGGATATGCGTGGTGGCGAATCCGCAGGATTTAATTGCGATAGAAAAGACCGGAGAGTATAATGGCCTTTACCATGTTCTTGGCGGCGTGATCTCGCCGCTGGACGGCATAGGCCCCGAGAATCTAAGGATAAAGGAGCTCTTGAAGCGCCTTGGAAACAAGATTTCGGAAGCGATCCTGGCGCTCAATCCAACGGTAGAAGGGGAAGCCACGGTGATATACCTTGCCAGGCTCCTCAAGCCGCTGGGGGTAAAAATTACGCGCATAGCGTACGGCCTGCCGGTGGGCAGCGACATGGATTACGCGGATGAGGTAACGCTTACCAAGGCATTTGAAGGAAGGCGGGAAGTTCAGTGAACTGGTACCTGGAAACACTCTACAAGATAATCGTGAGGCCCATACTTTTCTTTACCGATATGCCCAGGGGGACCTGGCAGGAAGACGCTCTTTCTTTTGCCATGGTCACCGGATGGATACTTTCCTTCGCCATTACGGTCGTGCTCTTCATAAACAGTTACATGCCGACAGGCTTAAGCCTTATCGAGGGTATTTATGGAAGAAAGCTCGTCATAATTCTGCCTGTTCTCGCCATCATGGGGTTCGCTTTTTTCGCGATGACACTTTTGATAATAGGCGGACTTTTGATACTGGCGGTGATCGGGCTTTTCGTGGTATGCGCGGCTGTCCTGAACTTTCTGCTTGTTCTGCTCGGCGGTTCGGGCAATATTTTTGAAGTTGTCAAAGCGACGCTCTACTGCAGCGCGGCCATACTCGCGGGCCTTCTGAATATATTCCTGCTGATAGCGGTAAAATACAAGGTTATGTCGGCCGCGAACTGGATAATAGGAGAGAACGTGATCTTTCTTGCCGCAAGCGTTTTCCTTTACGGGCTCTTTGCGATACTCGGCAGGAAGACCCACAACGTGCCCAGGTGGAAGGCTTTTCTCGCGGCGACGGTCCCGTTCATAATACTGCTGGTGATCAACGTGATACTTTCGATGAAGGTACTTCCGAAAGTCATGTCGATCTTTGGATAGGAGAGAAGGATTGAAGGAAATAATCGAGATCAGGTGGCACGGGCGCGGAGGACAGGGCGCCAAGACCGCTGCCCTGCTGTTCGCGGACGCGGCAATGAGCGAGGGCAAATACATACAGGCGTTCCCGGAATACGGCCCGGAAAGAATGGGAGCTCCCGTTCAGTCCTTCAACAGATTATCCGATGAACCCATAACCCTTCATTGCGCCATAAGCAATCCCAGATACGTTGTTGTGCTCGATCCAACCCTGATTAGTTCAGTTGATGTCCTCGCGGGAGTGCCGGATGACGGGAAGATAATAATCAATACAGGCAAAAAACCGGATGAGATAAAGGAAGAGTTGAAGATAAAGAAAATAAAAGTTTATACCATCGACGCGTCAAAGATCGCGAAAGAGACCATCGGCAGGGATATACCCAATACGCCGATGCTTGGCGCCATGGCAAAGGCTACAGGACTTCTTGACTTTGACCGACTTTTAAAGGACCTGGAGGGGAAGCTGAAGAAAAAATTCGCCTCAAAACCGGAGATCATCGCCGGCAACATCAACGCGGTGAAAAGAGCGTATGAAGAGGTGGTAAGTTAATTGGCAAAGCTGATGGGCTGGAAGGAACTGAAAAAAGGGGATGTGCTTGAGGCGGGCACCGCGCGGAACTTTGAGACGGGGGACTGGAGGAGCAAACGCCCCATCTGGCATCCCGAGATCTGCATCCAGTGCCTGTTCTGCTGGATACACTGCCCGGATTCATCGGTCACTGTGGATAAAGCGACTTCCAAGATGACGGGTTTTGACTACAAGCACTGCAAGGGCTGCGGCATATGCGCGCAGGTTTGCCCGGTAAAGCCGAACAAAGCAATAACCATGGAGGCGGAGAAGAAATAAGATGACGATAGCCGCAAAGACAGGGAATGAAGCGATGGCGGAGGCGATGCGCCAGATAAATCCTGACGTTGTCGCGGCCTATCCAATAACTCCGGCGACTGAAATAGCGATGATATTCGCCCAGTTCGTCGCGGACGGTCTGGTTGACACGGAATTTGTCGCGGTTGAATCAGAACATTCCGCGATGAGCGCCACCGTCGGCGCGGCGGCTTCGGGTGTAAGGGCGATGACAGCCACGTCATCACAGGGGCTCGCATTGATGTACGAGATACTCCCGATAGCTTCCGGCCTTAGGCTGCCGATAGTGATGCCGGAGGTGAACCGGGCGCTGTCAGCTCCGATAAATATCCACTGCGATCACAGCGACACAATGGCCGCAAGGGACTTTGGCTGGATACACATTTTCTCGGAGAACGCCCAGGAGGCATACGACAACACGCTTCAGGCGATAAAGATCGCGGAGGATATAAGGGTTCGGCTGCCGGCAATGGTGACCACAGACGGCTTTATCATAAGCCACTGCATGGAAAAAATTGAGATGCTTGATGATGAGCAGGCAAAAGCGTACATCGGCGACTTCAAAGCCGAATATTCAGTTCTGGACATTAAAGACCCCATAACTGTGGGCGCGCTGGACCTTCAGGATTATTACTTTGAGCACAAGTACGCGGTAGCGGAAGCGATGAGAGCCGTTAACGACGTCATCCTTGAAGTGGGGAAGGATTTCGGCAAAAAATTCGGAAGGCAGTACGGGCTTTTTGAGGCATACAGGCTTGACGACGCGGATATCGCGATAGTAGCCCTTGGATCGACAGCGGGTACCGCGAAAGCGGTGGTTGACGACCTGAGGGAGAAAAATATCAAGGCGGGCCTTTTAAAGCTCAGGGTCTTTCGTCCGTTCCCGCATGTTGAAATCGCCTCCACGCTCAGCAAGCTGAAGACAGTGGCCGTAATGGACAGGAGCGATTCTTTCAGCTCCGCCGGAGGGCCGCTTTTCACGGAGATACGGTCTGCGCTTTTTGACATCGCCGTCAAGCCGAAACTGATCAATTATATTTACGGCCTTGGCGGAAGGGATATTTCAAAAGAAGAAATATCAGGAATTTACGATGAGCTTGGAAATATCGCGAAGACAGGAGCGATCAAGGGCCTGTTCAACTATCTGGGAGTGAGGGGGAGATAATGGCGAACCTGAAGGAGATGGCAAAGCAGGATGAGCGGCTTACCGGCGGGCACAGGGCCTGCGCCGGCTGCGGCATCCCGATAATAGTTCGCCAGGTAATGCATTCGATAAAGCAGCCTGTCGTTGTCGGCTGCGCCACCGGCTGCCTTGAGGTAGTAACTACAATATATCCTTATACCGCATGGAACGTTCCTTTCCTTCACTGCGCGTTCGAGAACGCCGCGGCTACAGTATCCGGAGCCGAGTCCGCTTACAGGGCTTTGAAGAAAAAGGGCAAAGTGACTGAAGATATCAAGTTCGTCGCTTTTGGCGGGGACGGAGGAACATACGACATAGGATTCCAGTCGCTTTCCGGGGCCATGGAGAGAGGGCATGACATGCTTTACATCTGCTACAATAACGAAGCATACATGAACACAGGAGTGCAAAGGTCCGGAGCCACGCCGCTGGGGAGCAACACAACTACTGCGCCGGCCGGAAAAGTAAAACAGGGCAAGGAACAGTTCACAAAAGACCTTACCGCCTGCATGGTAGCCCATAACATACCTTATGTGGCCCAGGCGGCGGTCGGCAACTGGATGGATTTGACCAAAAAGATAGAGAAGGCCATGACCATCAAGGGGCCAAAGTACATCGGCGTCCTGCAGCCATGCCAGCTGGGATGGGGCTATCCGATGGAAGATACGGTAAAGATCGGCCAGGTGGCCATAGAGACATGTTTCTGGCCGCTTTATGAGGTTGAGAACGGCGTTTACAGGCTTACTTACAAGCCCAAGGAGAAAAAGCCGGTGGCCGAGTGGCTGAAGCTTCAAGGCAGATTCAGGCATCTATTCAAGCCGGGGAACGAAAAGATACTTGAATCCATACAGGCGCATGTTGATAAGAACTGGAACGAATTGTTGGGTAAATGTAAGGAAGGATAAGGAGAAGGAGAAGGAGAGAGAAAGAAGGAGGTGAAGCTCATTGAATCAGAAACAACTTGCGGACAGGGTGGCGGGAAAGTTGAAGGATGACAAGGTGAAGAAAGTGATGGCCGAGAAAGTGATCGAGACCGCACTTTCGGTGATGACGGACGCGCTGGTAAAGGGAGAAAAGGTAAGGCTTGTGGGATTCGGAAATTTCCTGGTAAGGACCAGAGCTTCCAGGGTGGGGAGAAACCCGCAGACAGGGGAGAAGATAAGCATACCGCAGTCAAAGTCCCCTGCCTTCGTGCCGGGAATAAATCTGAAGAAGGCGATCAAGGGAAAATAGATTAATGCCAAAGCAAACGACAAAGAGTCAGGCCTCGCCAACTGGCGGGCAGGTCTTTGATGATCTGAGACTTTTGCTTGAGGTGTTGCCTCCAAGGATAAAAGACTCCATTGAAGGGAAATCGAACTTACCTGACATAATAGAAATAGTCATCGATCTTGGCAAACTTGCCGAGGTCCGCTTCAGGGACAAGGTTTTCTATATCGAAGGGCCGCTCGTCTCTTACGAAGACATCAAGCATATAACCGAAAAGGTCGGCGAATTCACCTCTGACAACCGCGCGGGCATAGAAAGAACTCTTCACAGGATATCCGCGATAAGGAACAGGCACGGCAGGATCATAGGATTGACCCTCAGGGTCGGACGCGCCATATTCGGGACCATCGACATAATCCGCGACGTTATAGAATCAGGGAAGAACATACTCCTTATGGGACCCCCAGGCATCGGAAAAACGACCAAGCTGCGAGAAACTGCCAGGGTGCTATCCGATGATTTTGACAAAAGAGTGGTGGTCGTTGACACTTCTAACGAGATAGGCGGCGACGGCGACATCCCGCATCCGGGAATAGGCAGAGCGCGCAGGATGCAGGTATCTTCACCGGAAAGGCAGCACGCCGTGATGATAGAAGCTGTCGAGAACCACATGCCGGAAGTGATAATCGTGGATGAGATCGGGACAGAAGCTGAGGCAGCGGCGGCCAGGACGATCGCGGAGCGCGGGGTTCAGCTCATCGGCACGGCTCACGGCATCATACTGGAAAATATCCTGAAGAACCCCACCTTATCGGACCTTGTGGGCGGGATCCAGACGGTGATACTTGGCGATGAGGAAGCCCGCAGGCGCCACACCCAAAAAGCGGTAATGGAAAGAAAAGCGCCGCCTACATTTGAAATTGCCGTTGAGATAAGGGAGAAAGATAAATTCGCCATATATAAGGACGTGGCCCATACCATCGACAAGCTTCTGCGGGGCGAGGAGCCAAAGCCCGAGATAAGGGTAAGGACGCCGGAAGGAAAGATAGAGATAAAGGAAGCGCCAAAAGAAATGCCGGAGCTGACCCGGGATGAACAGGAGATCGCGATAAAAAAGATAAGAACGATAATCAGGGTATATCCGTTCGGGGTGAACAGGAACCTTATCGATAGGGCCATCCGAGCGCTGCAGGTGCCGGCAGCGACCGTGAACAGCATGGACGAAGCGGATATCATGCTTACCATCAAATCAAAGGCAAGGCCGGGGACAAAGATAATCGCCGCGGCGGAGGAGCGAAGGATCCCGGTTCACGTAATAAGGAAGAACGTTTCAAGCCAAATAAATAAGTTCTTGAAGTATTTTTTCAAGGTGGGCGGGGCGGAGGAAGCGGAAGATATCGCCATGAGGGAAGCGGAAGAAGCGATAAAGCAGGCAATTAATTCAAAAAAGTCAGTTGACCTCAGCCCCCAGAACGCTTACATACGCAGGCTCCAGCACCAGCTTGTGGAGCAGAATGGATTAAGGTCCGAGAGCGTAGGGGAAGAACCAAAGCGCCGCTTAAGGATATATCCTTAATATCGGCTTAGATTACCTGGATCTGACAAGCCCCCACCCAAGGTTAATAGAGCCCCCTACCTGAAACGGTGCATTATCCCCGGTCATTGCGTTCAGGCTTAAAAACCCGTTAATGAATGTCAGGTCAATACCCGCGTATTTCTTGTTTAGCGCCGCACCCGCGCTCAGAAAATCCTGCTGAAGACCAAAGAGCGGAGGAATACGGAACGCTTCAAGCGTTACCATTGGATCACCGTGAAAAGGAACAATGCCTCCAATTGTTATATAATCATTTATATTATATTTCCCAATAATATAGTCTGAATGCGAACGTACTGTTCCATTGTCATCAGTTGTGAGTTCATAACTACTCGGCCACAACCCTCGCTCTTGCAGCCTATAATGCAATTTTCGGTTCTCCCTTACATATCCGACCATCAGAGGTTCAAGCCTTGCT
>Ga0315284_10000600_pt1 | contig 49198 bp, 58 predicted proteins | sample YL17G09_16_MG_FD_203696 | JGI IMG/M metagenome (GOLD analysis project Ga0315284, IMG submission 203696) | Sediment microbial communities from Yellowstone Lake, YNP, Wyoming, USA - YL17G09_16 | ecosystem: Environmental > Aquatic > Freshwater > Lake > Sediment | place: USA: Wyoming | collected...
TTGTTTTTAAAATATATTTTATAGTATATATTTTAACTACTTTATAGTAATTATAAATAGAAAACTTTATATATAACTTATTAACCTTAATAACATAAAATGGAAACCTATCTAACAGAACAAAATCTAAGTATAATCTTAGCTACATATGATAAGCTATTAGTAAAAGATTCTTTAAGATTACTTAAAGAAAAATATACAAATACTCCTATTATATTAAGCACAATAGACTTTAATTCTAAACAAGGACCTGTAAAAGGTTGTAATTTCTTTTATAAAGCTTCTATGTCTAGTATAGCAAGAGAACTAAGTAAAGAAGATCTTATACCTATGACTCAAAAAATAAGTGAGTTATTTATAAATAAAAACAAACTAGAAGATATTAATAATACATATGAAGATTCTGGGTTTACAATATATCCTAAAGAAGGTTCTAGCCCTATATTATGGAAACATCTAAGAGAACAAACTAAAACATATTGTCCCAATATTAATTTAGACAAACCATTTGTAATAGAAGGATTAGTTGATATATCTAAAGATGATAAATTTGAATATGGATTAAAAGTTGATTTTAATAAATGTGGTTTAACAATAGTTACTCAAGTACCTATATTAAGTAAAGGTGATGGTATATTTAGTTCTGAAGATAGAGAACTACAAAAAACAGGATTTCCAAGTAAATTAGGACAAGGTAATAGAACTTTATATACAGCAAATAATGGTGTTCGTGGGTTCTACCGGAGCGGGTACTTGAATCTTGGCGCCAGGAACGATAATTTGGCTGACTCGAATGACACTGGTCGGGTGCATTTTGCAAAAAATTTTTCAGGTTTAACTTTAGAAGAAATCATTAATAATCAATCTTTATTAGAATCAATAAGAAATCAAGCTTTAGAAAGAGCAACACAAAATTATGAAGTTAGAAAAAAGATAATTGAATCAGTATAAATTCTAACGTTAATTTTTAATATTTTTCTTTATTTACTATTATTACCTAGCTTCACCAATAGGTGTTTAAGTTTAGGTCACAAGTTTATCTATAGTGCTTTTATCAAAAAGCCATGAAATTCAAATATTCTATTTAGTAAGCTAACAACTGAACAATAGAATATTGGTGCTTATTAGTAGATAAGCTATACCAAGTGTTCGTAGGTTCTACCGTAACAGGAACTTGAATCTTAACGCCAGGAACGATAATTTGGCTAACTCGAAATTTATTATAAAAATAAACGAGATTGACACTGGTCGAATGACCTTAACTAAGCTAGGCTTTACTTTATGCAGACTTATAATGATCTATATTCTAAACTATATTCTTTTAAAAATTTATTTTTAGCTTATAGAAAAGCAAGAAAAGGTAAATCTAAAAAATATTATGTTATTGAATTTGAAAAAGACTTAGAAAATAATTTACTTAAATTATTAAATGAACTTAAAAATCTAACATATAAACCTTCACCATTAAAGAATTTTATGATAAGAGACCCTAAACTAAGAAAAATATCTAAATCAGAATTTAAAGATAGAATAGTTCATCATGCTTTATATAATATTATAGAACCAATATTTGATAAAATATTTATCTATGATTCCTATGCTAATAAAAAAAATAAAGGTAATTCAACAGCTCTATCAAGATTACAAGAGTTCATAAGAAAAGTTACTAAAAATAATAATAAAAAAGCTTATTATTTAAAAGCAGATATTAAACATTATTTTGAAACAGTAAATCATGATATCTTAATTGATATCATCCAAAATAAAGTTAGAGATGATGATATTATTAATCTAATTAAATTAATACTTAAAAATCATTACTCTAATCTAGGAATGCCATTAGGTAATTTAACATCTCAATTTTTTGCTAATATCTATTTAAATGAACTAGACTATTTTATTAAACATAAGCTAAAAGTAAAATATTATATAAGATATGTAGATGATTTTGTAATTTTATATAATAACAAATATATATTAAAGCACTACAAACAAGAAATAAATAATTTTCTAAAAAGCAATCTAAAAATAGAATTACATGAAGATAAATCTAAAATAATACAAATTAGCAAAGGAATTAACTTTCTTGGTTATAAAAACATTTATTATTATAGAATATTAAAAAAGCATAAAAGAAAATTAATAAAAAATAAATTAAACATAATAATTAAAGAATACAAAGAAACTAATAATTATAATAAATTTATATCAAGAATTGAGGCTATTTTTGCTCATTTAGAAATAGCAAATACATTTAATTTAAGGAAAAATTTAATAAATAAGATAAACTATAAAAATAAAAAATTAGAACTTATTTAAGTTTTCTCTTTCTCTTTTCTTTCTTCATTCTTTTACGTTGCCACTTCCAACGCATTTGCCCTTTTTTCTTCCATCTTCTACTTGATCTTTTCATAATTTATTTTAATTATTTTGATTTTTTAAACCTTTTGGTTCTAATTTTATATTCATAACATTTTTATATTTAAAATACTTAAAATTTAAAACGAAGTGAAGAATATGTTCAATGAAAATAAAAGCTTTGCAAGCATAAAAGAGAATGATGATAACATATTTGTTAACATCAAATTACCAAATATGGATAAAAAAGATATTCAATTCATTATTAAAGAAAATACTATTCAAGTTAAAGCTGAGAAAAAACTAGAATCAAAAATACAAAGAAAAGGTTTTTACAAACATAAACAAAGTTATGAAGGTTTTTATAGAGTTATACCATTACCTATGCCTGTAAAAGCTCATGAAGCTAAATCAAAATTCGAAAATGGAATCTTAAAAATAAAAATCCCAAAGAAAAAAGAATCTAAAAAGAAAATAGTTACTTATTCTTAATCAAATATCTTTTTTTATCCGCATCTAAATCTATAAAAGAATCTGCTTCATCTATTAACTTTGATGAAGCTGTTTTTCCAAATGCAATAATTTCTGTTCTGCAACCTAAAGATTTTAGATGTTCTATTAAATCTTTATAATCTCCATCACCAGAAACTAAAACAATAACATCTAATTTAGAACTTAATCTTATTGTATCCATTGATATACCAACATCCCAATCTCCTTTTTTATTACCACCAGGAAATATTTGTAAATCTTTGCTTTTAACTTCAAAACCAATTTTATCTAATGCTTCAAAGAAATTTTTTTGTTCTTGTATATCAGCATTAATAACATAAGCAATTGCTCTTACCAATTGTCTTCCTCTAACAGCTGTTTTTAGAATTTCTGCAAAATTAACTTTTGATTTATACATATTACGAGCAGAATAATACAAGTTCTGTACATCTACAAAAACACCAACTCTTTGTTCTCTTGGATCCATTGTTTTAAAGTTATATTTATGTATTTATAAATCTTTTTAAAATAATGCCCCCGACGAGCATAAGTGTTTTATAAGAATGCTCAAATCATTTATTCCATAATATATTCTAAAAGTATATAAATATTATTGTTCTATTTATTATACTATGGCTAAGGCTAAAATAAATAAAAACGTTAAAGCATCTTTATTTAAGTATTATGTAGGAGATGGTCTAACTAAACTTGGTGGAGGAATTATTGGCGGTTCAATAGTGGCCATTAATTTTTATTTGTTTGTATTAGATTCTAACCAAAAGATTGGGTTAAATAAACCTTATAGGACTCTATTTTTATTTGGGATATCTTGTTTAATTTTAGGATATATTATAATGTATACAAATAAAGATGCTTCAAAATGAAACTCCAACAACTTAAATCAGGTCAATATTTTGTATCTCAGAGCCAAATCTTGGATTAAAGGTGACATAATTAAAGTTGAAATTGACAAAAGTGGAGATATTGTTTTGAAAAAATAAAAATAATATTATTTGGTATGCTTCAAAATTCTTTCAACTTCCAATAATACTTTCTTACTAGTATTTGTTAGCTTATAAAACCTGAAATTTCTATCGTTAGGATTAACGCATTTGATGAACCGTTTTTTCTGCAATTCCTTTAAAGCCCTGCTGACATGAGACTTATACATCTTGGTCTCCCTTTCTATATCAGAAGATATCTTGGGATTGTCTTTTAATATCTGCATTATCTTAATGCGATTCTTGGCTCTTAATACAAAGGCAATAAGACTTGGGTTTTGCATAAGTTACCATTAGAATTACCATTTTTTTAACAAGTATTACCAAATGAGTTACCAAAAATTATATAAGCAAAACACTCCCCTTAATAGAGAACAAATATCCTGCATTCGATTCGTAATTAATCCAAAAAAGGGGGTGTGATAAGATTCCGGAAATAAGGTTTACCATAACCGAGAAGCTTGACGTGTTGATTTCTAAGCTGGCTGAAGACCTGGGAGTACCCAAGGCTGAATACATCAAAAGCCTGATTCTCAAAGACTTGAGAAAATCAGGCCCCAGATTGAGGAGAGATAGAGAATGAAACACAAAACTTATCAAACCCTTCTTACAGCAACGTTAATTCTCATCATCCTCACATCCTACTCGTATGCAGCAGATCCAGGACATGGTGCTGAAAGAATTGGTGCAGGAACTTTTGAATCAGGAAATTATACTTTTCCTGATATATTAAACATAACAAATATACTATATGTTCCACAAATCTGCTTAAATACGAATTGTAGAACATCATGGCCCGCAGCAACTATTTTAACAAACGTAGCTTTTGTAAATGAGTCTAATTTATTTACATTAAATAATACATTTGATGGTATTAACATAACAAATTCATTAGAAGTTGATAAAGGAACATTATATGTTAACCCAAGTACAAATAGAGTTGGTATTGGAACTATTTCTCCATCTACTACCTTAGATGTTAATGGTATAATTAATGTTAATAACAATAAAATCACTAATGTTGCAACTCCTACAGCAACTTCAGATGCTGCAACAAAGGGATATGCTGATGCAGCTGGTGCTAATTACGTTACAGTAAGCAAATCTCAAAAATTTACAGAAAATGGAACATTTACTATTCCTAATAATGTAACTTTAGTATGGGTTACAGCTTCTGGTGGTGGTGGAGGAGGAGGAGGTGGGAATATAATTGGTCTTAGTAGTGATCTTACTCCAGCAATGACTTCTGATTCAGCACCAAGTCCTAATACTGTTGAACATAAATCATCAGTTGGTGGTGGTTATGAGGGATGGAACGCTTATGATCATGTTGGTGGTGGTTCAGCAGGTCAAAATACTTGGTTTTCAGCTTCTGCTCCTACTCCAGCAGCTTCTCAATGGATTAAATTTGATTTTGGTTCAGGTAATGCACATATTTTTAGTAAGGTAGGAATACAAGCTCCTTATATAACCTGGTCTACTAGAGCTCCTAGAAATTTTACTATCTTAGGTTCAAATGATAATTCCACATGGACTCTTTTATTAACTGCAACTGGTCAAACTTCTTGGACTGACAATGAAGTTAGAGCATTTTCATTTACAAATTCAAATCTTTATAGATATTTACAAATTAATGTATCAGCTGATAATGGTGGACTTTTAGCTGGTATTGCTGAAGTATATATATATAAAAATAGTAGTAATGGTGCTGGAGGTGGAGGAGGTGGAGAAATAAAATATCATATTCCAGTAACTGTTACTCCTGGACAAGTTATTAATGTTACTATAGGTAGTAGCGGTAATGGTGGAACTGTTAATACTAATGGTACTAGTGGTGGTAATACAACATTTGGAAATGACACTAGTATTTATATTATAGCTATGGGTGGTAATGGTGGTAAGGTTGGTAATAGTAGTTTAGGTGGTGATGGTGGTAAAGGTGGTGGTGTATTAGGATTTTTTGGTGCTGGAGGTGCAGGTGGAAGTACTAGTTATGGTAATGGTACTATGGGTACTAATACTATATTTAACATTGGTGGTGCTGGAGGTGGAGGTGGATCATCATCAGGAAGTGGTGGTATTGGTGCTAGTGCTCCTTGTTTTAATTCCTATGCTGGTGGTGCAGGTAGTATCTATGCTGGCGGTGGTGGTGGAGGTGGTGGTGCTGGTATAAATGGTGGTGGTGGTGCTGGTACTAATACCAATACTGCTAATAATGCTAATAATAATAGTGGTGCTGGAGGTGGAGGTGGAAGTATGGATAGTGGTGGTAATGGTGGTTCTGGTCTATTAATTGTTGAATGGATTGCAACCTAAAGCCTTTTTATAAAAAAGCCTTGGAAAAAAATATTAAAAAAGAAAAACCTCGGAAAAGAAATTTTTTCTCGGAGGTCTTTTTATAAAAGAACTCAAAGAAAGCCTGAGAAAGAACTTCACAAAGAAATGTTGAAAAAAATTAAAATCATTCCCAAAAGATAAATAATTTCAACCATGGACTTTAGATTCTGGGTGGTTAATATATTCAAAAATTATTTCTGCTAAGCTTTTCCAATATTCGATTCCTTGTAATATCTTTCCGGATTTGTAATTAATAAATGGTTTATGAACTGCTTCCTGAGAATTTTTGGAGAATGAAGAAATTGGTTTTATATCTTTAAAATTTCCTTGTCCTATCAAAAAGAAATTAAATGGTTTAATTTGTTTCTGTAGAGGTTTGTTTTCATTAAATAACTTAAATCTTTGGCTTCAAATTTTTTAAAAAGAATTTTGTAATAGTTTAAATTGATCTTATTCTTGCAGTAATATTTTCTTCTGTGGTCTGTTTTATCAGATTGTATTGTTAACAAATCTAAATTTTTAACAAAAGTTTCATACTTGCCTTTCGAATTATATATGTCGTTCTCGGCCATTTCAATTCAGCTCCTTTACTCATTTATAAGTTTAAACCATACAGAGCATTCCTGAAGAATACGTATGCCCCCGACGGGATTCGAACCCGTGTTTCCGGCTCGATTGGCCTTCATAAAGACATTTATTTCTTCAATGAATAAAGCCGGAGTGATTGGCCGGATTGTGCTGTTGATGATTAACATCTACACTACAGGGGCATCATAAATCTTTTGATATGATAAGGGTTTTTAAATTTTATCTCTTTATAATATTTTCTGATTAACTCTTTTTTACCAATATAAGTTTGTGGAGTTAAATTTCCACTCCATTTTGCAGTTTTATACCCTAAAATTTCCATTGCTTTTGAGAAAGAGTTTCTTAAGTTTGGAATACCACTTTTAAACCATATATATGAATAATTTCTTCCAGTTATAGGACACACAGTTCCATCAGTATCCACTAAACCTCTTATACAAGCCTTAAGATATTTTTTGTCTCTAAAAATCCATTTTGGAATTGTAACATTATTTAATTTTTTGTTACCTGGAACCAATCCAAATTTAATTAAAGTATAAAATAGATTTTTATTACTTTTAACTAAATAAATTTGATGATATCTAGGTCTTTCATATACATTAAATTTAATATCAAATAACTTATTTGCTAAAGGCATAATATAATTAAAAAAATATTGTCTGCTATTTATATTATGACCACATACTCTAATTTGATAATTATAACGATTTAAATTACCATCGCCGAGCATAATTCCTATAAATTCTGCCAATTCAACAGATGGCTTATTTACGAGGAAATTTACCATATTTTACTTATTACCTACGAATATTATATAATTTTGGTGATATAATACTTATATTTGAAGATGCAAAATCTAATAAACCTTTTACACTTAGTGAAGATGTAAGGAAAAGAATATTAGATAAAGATATAATTAAGGATTTGATAAGATAAAAAGACATATGATAAACTATTTTACATTTATTATCAGGGATCTATCAACAAAATATCTCTTACCATCCATTGTATCTGTAAAAAAAGTTAAAACATATCTTCCTTGGTTTTTTGGGCAAGTAAGTGGAAAAAATCCATTAATCAACCTTGTTTCCCCAGGCTCTAATTCCATATAAGGTTTATAACTTTGTTGAAGTTCTGGATAATCAAATGATGTTTCATTTAAAGTAATCTCTGAATTCTTTTTATCATTTGATTCTTTATTATTCCATCGTTGCCAATTATCATCTATTAAAATATAAACTCCTTTTAAAGCTATTTTAGTACTTGTTGGATTGTAGATAGTAAGACCATTAAATTGGATATATTGTCCTTGTTTTACATTTAATTCTTGTTTTCCCAATAAAGATAAAGTAATAGTTTTTTGGTATTCAATACCAGCAATAGTATTTTTATATGTAAAATGAGCAGTTAATGGGATAACAACTAATATTGTAAGTAAAAAAGTTACTAATGCTACCAAAAGGGGATTTTTAGTCAATTCTTTAATTTTATTTTTCTTATCATTTTTGATAAGGGTTTCTAGCATTCTATTACCTAACTCGCTTAGGACAAACTTATCCTTATCCCTTTTAATGTAGCCTTTTGTCATAAACTCTTCGAATATCTCTGATGTTTTATAATTACCAAACTTTGATTTAATTTCGTCTGAAGTCTTAGCGGTTCTAAATAAACTAAGCAATTCTATTTCTTCTTTTGATTCTGGAATTTTCATAGGATATTTTCACTTTTTAAAATTTATAAAGATTTATACACCAGTACCTATATTTTCACTGGACATATATTTATATAAATTAATGAATCTTAAAGGTTAAGTATGCCAAAAATTCAAGAGGAAAAAGAGAATATATCTCAACAATTAGAAAAGATAAATTATTCACTAAAGGGGATTAAACGGCCGACTAAAGTAGAGATTATTATGTTATTTGTAGCTATTTCTTCACTTGTTATTTCTCTATATGCACTTTCTTCTTCAGAAATTCAATTTAAAATATGGAAATATGAAAAAGAACCCAGAGTAGTAAATTATGAATATAAATGTGAAAACGAATTTCAAGATGATATGTTTACATATATTACCCTAGAGAATTATGGGCTTTTAACAGTTTATAATTTAAAAATAACTACCGAAGGTTTTAAATGTGCAAGAGGTATCACATCATATTCTGATTATTATGATTATTATAAATACAATGAAACTTCTTGTTCAGCACCCTTTACTATAGGTCAGAATCAACCATCAACAATCAATTTTTTATTAATAGCTAATAAGACATATAATGGAACTATCAAATATAATATAGATTATGAGTATCAAACATTTAGTGAAAACAAAAAAATTCATGTAAAGTCATGTGAATTTGAAAAAAGAAACAATAAGTATTATCTAATAAATGAATATTAGATTAGCCTTTATAAACCCGTCCGTTTTTTCATAGTTATAATATACCCATAATAAAAATGGGCCTGCGCGGATTTGAACCGCGGACCCTTAGCCGATAATATCTCTGGCTGTCTTAGCCCAAGTTATTGTACCTGGTTATGTCATATAAGACTTGCACGTTTTTTAATAAACTCAGTGCTCTAACCAGACTGAGCTACAGGCCCTTAATCAAAAATCTAACTTAATTATATATAAAACTTATGGTAAAAAGTTTTTTATAGTTACTTAATTTTTAAATTACTATGTTAATAGGAATTATAGGAAAAACAAATACAGGAAAAAGCACTTTTTTTAAAGCCTTAACATTAGCTGAAGTTGAAATAGCTAATCGCCCATTTGTAACAATAAAGCCAAATCATGGAATAGGTTATGTAAAAATTAATTGTGTTGATAAAGAATTTAATGTTAAATGCAATCCAAAAGAAGGTTATTGTATAAATAATAATAGATATGTCCCTGTTGAATTACTAGATGTTGCAGGTCTTGTTCCAGGTGCACATAAAGGTTATGGTCTTGGTAATAAATTTCTAGATGATTTAAGACAAGCTGATGCATTTATTCATGTTATCGATATCTCTGGAAGTTCTAATGAAAAAGGTGAATCTATAGAACAAGGAACTTATGATCCTGCTAATGATATAAAATTTCTAGAAGAAGAAATTGATATGTGGTTTTTCAATATATTAAATAAAGATTGGAATAGAATAATTAAGGAAATTAGAGTAGATAAAAAAGAATTGCACAAAAAAATAGCTGAAAAATTTTCTGGATTAAAAATAACTGAAAATATGGTTACACAAGCTATGAGGAATTTAAATGTTAATGATAATTCTAATTGGGATGAAGATTTATTAAAAAAATTCGCATCACAATTAAGAAAAATATCTAAACCTCTAATAATAGCAGCTAATAAAATTGATATTTCTGGCAGTGAAAAAAATTTAAAAATCTTAAAAGAAAAATTTAAAGATTACATAATAATACATTGCTCTGCAGAATCAGAACTAGCATTAAAAGAAGCTGCAAAACATAAATTAATAAAATATTCTGATAATAATTTTGAAATTATTTCTAATATAAATGAAAAACAAAAAAATGCTTTAGATTTTATTAAAAAAAATATTTTAGATAAATATTCTAGTACAGGTGTTCAAGAAATTTTAGATAAAACTGTTTTTGATTTATTAAAATATATAACAGTTTATCCTGTTGCAACTAATAAATTAACTGATAAAGATGGTAATATCTTACCAGATTGTTTTCTTGTTCCTGAAAATATAACCGCCTTAGAGTTTGCTTTTAAAGTTCATACTGATATTGGCAATAACTTTATTAGAGCTGTAAATCTAAAAACCAAGCAAATAATAGGAAAAGATCATATTCTAAAAAACAATGATGTTATAGAAATCATAAGTAGTAAATAAAAAGCTTTTTATATAAAATTATACTATAATTTAGTAATGAATATACTAAAACCTAATGGCTATATTGATGTAATTTGTTATTATAGCAAAATAGCACCAAAATTAAAAAAATTTCTAAAAAATAAAGAAATTGCAACTAAAATTTATTTACCATATGGTCTTCCAACATTATTAAAACGTGGTTCTAAAGAAGAACCACTTTATATACAAGAATTTATTCATGGTACTAACAAAAAATTTTTAGATATGAGAGAAAAATATAGAAAATTAGCTGATGCTCGAAATAAATTAACAAAAGAGCAAATTAAAATTTGGGAATATTTTGTTCCTCGAAAATTAATCGAATTTTTATATGCAACAAATAAAGAAGGTCCTGGTAAAGATCTAGATAGAATTTATTTTGATATTGATAGAAAAGATATTAGTGCTATAAATTCTCAAGAAGTGGCTAAAAAATTATTAGAAATAATTAAGCAAGATAAAGATTTTAAAATTAAATATAAAGAATTTGTTTTATGGACAGGAAATTCTTTTCATGTTTATTTATTTTTCAATAAAAAAGTAAATCATGATTTTTATGAAAAAAATATACATTTTAATAAAGATAAACCATTAGAAAGTTTTACTGGAAGATGGGTTGAGAAAATTAAAAAACAAATTAAAGTTAATGTTATTGCTGGTCATGAAAAAATTAGTAAAACTATTAATATAGATCCTTCTCAAAGTCCTTCTGGTAAAATGGGTCGAGTACCTTTTAGTCTATATGTAAAAGATCCTAAAAATATTTCAGGTATTGCAATACCATTAAATTATAAAGATTTAAGTGACAAAAACTTAATAAATAAGTTAAAATCTTATACTCCTGAGAAGGTTATTGCTGAATTAAACAAATTATCTAAAAAAATACCATGAAAGCTATATATAAAATCAAAAGAATAGGTGTCGAAGATTTTAAACCTAGAGATAGTTATGTAAAAATAAGAATAGATTTTGAAAAAAATGATAAAAGAGATTTTGTGATTAAAGAATACTCCTTAAAAACATTAAATAACCCAGCTGCTTTAACAAATAGTATTATTCTTGATATGAAGAAAAAAGATAAATTTATAGTAGAAGAAGAGTCTGATGATTTTTTACAAAATATATTCACACAGCCTGTTAGAGACCTAGAAAAAAATGAAGAAAAAATATTAACTTTTATAAATACCCTTACTGAAAATTATAAAAAATTAAAAAGTTTAAAAAATGCTAATGATTACATGAAATTATATGATAAAATGAAGATTTCTAGAATGGAATTTTAAATAGATAAAAATAAAAACACATAATCAAGATTAAAAATTATGAAAGTTGGAGTTTTATTTTCTGGTGGTAAAGACAGCACTTTTGCAACATACATAGCTAAAAAGCAAGGCTATGAAATATCTTGTTTAATTTCTATTTTCTCTAAGAATAAAGAAAGTTACATGTTTCATACGCCTTCTATAGATTTAACTAAAGAACAAGCAAAAGTAATGCATCTTCCTATTATCATACAAAAAACAAAAGGCAAAAAAGAATCTGAGCTTAAAGATTTAGAAAGTGCAATTAAACAAGCAATAAAAAAATACAAAATAAAAGGTATTGTTACAGGTGCTGTTGAATCAGTTTATCAATCTACTAGGATTCAAAAAATATGTAATAAGTTTAAAATAGAATGTTTTAATCCATTATGGCAGAAAAATCAAATCGAACTATTAGAAGAGCTAATTAAAAACAAATTTGAAGTTATTATAACTGGAATTGCTGCAGAAGGTTTTGATGAATCTTGGTTAGGTAGAAAGATTGATAACAGAACAATTGAAGATTTAAAAAACTTAAAGAAAAAATATAAAATTAGTTTATCAGGAGAAGGTGGAGAATATGAATCATTTGTACTTTGGAGTCCTATTTTCAAAAAAAGAATAAAACTCATTAAATCAAAAAAAATAATTGAAAGTAAAAATTTAGGAAGACTTAAGATTCAAGAAATTACATAAAATGATACTGATCATTAATATCTGCAAAGAGAAACTTCATTATTTTGAATTCGTTAAGCCAATTGAGGATATATTAAAATCTAAAAAATTAAAATATTTTATTAAGCATTATAAGGATCTAAATAATAATGATTTAAATAAAGCTAATAAAATAATTATTTGTGGAACAAGTTTATATGATAATGAATTCATTAAAAATTTGAAATATTTTAATTGGATAAAAAAATTTGAAAAACGTATTCTAGGAATATGCGGTGGAATGCAAATAATAGGATTAATTTTTGGAGGAAAAATTAAGAAAAAAACCGAGATAGGATTCTATTTTGAAAATTTTAATAAAGAATTTTTAGGATTACTTAAAAAACAAGAAGTTTATCATCTACATAATTATTATATTGACTTTAATAGGTTAAATAGTTTTGAGATTTATTGTGGAGAAAAAATTAGTCAAGCAGTAAAACATAAAGAAAAAGAGATATATGGAATTTTATTTCATCCAGAAGTTAGAAATAAAGAACTTATTGAAAAATTTTCTAGAATTTAATTTATTATATTTTCTAAGCTCTTTGCATTATCAATAGAGTACCCATTAAAATTTTTTACAAATTCTTCTTCTCCACCAGTTGAATGACCCCACTTTACAAATATTGGTTTAGCCTTGAGGTTTTTGGTAGGTTTTAAATCGCTTAATTTATCTCCAATTATGTATTCTATTTTTCCTTTTTTTGATAATTCTTCATTTAAAAATTCATTATCATCCCTACTTAACACAGGATCTTGTCCATATATATAATCAAATCTTATAGGACATTTTGTAATAGCTAAAACTCCTGTAATAATATCTTTTCTTATCCCAGAAACAATTGCTAATTTATATCCTCTTTTCTGAATAACTTTTAAAAAATCTAAAATTTCATCAGCATAAATTTTATTACCATATTTGTTAGCAACTAAATACATACCATTTCTAAACAAATCAGTCATGATTATTGTTTTAATATCACCTCCAGACAATATAATCTCATCACTATAATTTTGAATATAACCTATCTTCATATCATCTTTTATTCCAAATCTTTCAGAAATATATTCTCTTATTATATTATAATGTTCTTTAGTTGCATGTAGTTTTTTATGCTGTTTTTCAGAAGGTTTGGGTATCCCTAATATTTCATATCTTTTCAGATTAGCTTGTTCAGCTACAAAAGGCTTGATTAATGTCCCTGAAAAATCAATAGCAATAATTTTATCTTTCATAATAAATTACAATAACTTAAACTTAATAAATCTTATTATAGTATTAAACATAATAAAATATATAAACTTTAAAATTTTAAATAAGATAATGTCCAAAATAACTAAAGAAAAACAAAAAGATAAAATTCTTAATGAATTAACCTTAGTAGATGTTATTAAAAGATTTGGTGATATGAAGAGTAATGATATTGGTTCAACTGATTTAAGGACTGAAATAGCAACTATTTTATTTGGTGAACTTCAAGATGTTGAAGAATTAAAAGTTACTGAAGTTTGGTCAGCAGCAGAGTATATAGTTCAACAGTTAAACAAAAAATATCTGATGATCAATAAAGAAAAATATTCAAAATAATTTATCAAATTCTAAAAACAGTAAAGCTTATAAATAACATATTGCAATATTAACCTATCATTAGAAACGTGATTAAAATGAGAAAAGATAATTAACTCAATGACCTATCTTTTCTAGTTATATTAACTTTTTTTATAAAATATGTTTAGAACTTATGAAAAACATATTTGTCATGAGTACTTTTATTTAAAAAAGTATGAGTAAGAGCAAAATTTGATAGAATCCCGTTAATTTATACAATAGTCTTGCAATTTAATTCCCGTTGATCCTGCGGGAGGTTGCTGCTATTTGGGTTCGATTTAACCATGCAAGTCTTAGGCTCTCTTCGGAGAGACTGGCGTAAGGCTCAGTAACACGTCGATAATCTAACTTATGGTTCAGGATAATCTCGCGAAAGTGAGACTAAACCTGGATAGAGGATTACTACTGGAATGTGTTTTCCTTGAAAAGCAATGCCATAAGATGAGTCGGCGGCTGATTAGGCTGTTGGTGAGGTAAAGAAGCTTTCTTAAAAAGAAACCTTGGAAAGAATTACAAGCTCACCAAACCAAAGATCAGTAGGGGTTGTGAGAGCAATAGCCTCGAGAAGGACACTGAGACAAGGGTCCTAGCCCTAAGGGGTGCAGCAGGTGCGAAAACTTTACAATGCGCGAAAGCGTGATAAGGGAACCCAAAGTGCTCACTTTTAGTGGGCTTTTGTTAAGTGTAAAAAGCTTGACGAATAAGTGGTGGGCAAGACCGGTGCCAGCCGCCGCGGTAACACCGGCGCCACAAGTGGTAACCACGTTTATTGGGCCTAAAGGGTCCGTAGCCGATTTGATAAGTCTCCTGTGAAATTGTTGGGCTTAACTCAACAGCGTGCAAGAGAAACTATCATTTTAGGGACCAGGAGGGGTTAGAAGTATGCTTTGGGGAGTGGTAAAATACGATAATCCTTAGTAGACTACCAATGGTGAAGACATCTAACTAGAATGGGTCCGACGGTAAGGGACGAAAGCTGAGGGAGCGATCCGGATTAGATACCCGAGTAGTCTCAGCTGTAAACTCTGCGAACTATGTGTTGCATGTTCTCAGTGAATATGCAGTGCCGTAGTGAAGACGTTAAGTTCGCCGCCTGGGAAGTACGGCCGCAAGACTGAAACTTTAAGGAATTGGCGGGGGCGCACTACAAGGGGTGCGGCGTGCGGTTTAATCTAACAATACACAGAGAATCTCACCAGAAACGACGGCAGAATGAAGGTCAGATTGAAGGTTTTACCTAACAAGCCGAGAGATGCTGCATGGCCGACGCCAGCTCGTGCTGTAAAGTGTCACGTTAAGTCGTGCAACGAGCAAGACCTATACTTATAGTTGCTAACAACTATTTTTAGAATTGAGCACACTATAAGGACTGCCTTGGTAACAAGGAGGAAGGTGTAGGCAACGTTAGGTCTGTATGGCTCGAATTTTCTGGGCTACACGCGCGCAACAATGGTAAGGACAATGGGATACAACTCTGAAAAGAGAAGTCAAACCTCTAAACCTTATCTTAGTTCAGATTGAAGTCTGCAACTCGACTTCATGACGACGGAATCCCTAGTAATCGTGTGTCATCAACGCACGGTGAATACGTCAATGTGCCTTGCACACACCGCCCGTCAAACCAACCGAGCAGGGTTTAGATGAGAACTAGTCTCTAGATTATTTCGAATCTAAGTTCAGTAAGGTGGGTTAAGTCGTCACAAGGTAGCCGTAGGGGAACCTGCGGCTGGATCACCTCCTTATTTATTTTTTATCAAATGCTTTTACTACTCATACTATCATAATGGGCCCGTAGCTCAGTGGTAGAGCATCGCCCTTGCATATTTATAATAAAGAAAGGCGGAGGCCTCGGGTTCGAGCCCCGACGGGTCCATGCCTTTAAATATTTAAAAAATAAAAAAAATTTGTAAATCAAAAAATAAAATTGCAGCTCAATAACAAAATCGTTTTGGGCGAAGAATTATCATTATCATTTTATGATAATTGTGCATAGGTAAAGTACTTCCTCTACTCCATTAGGTGGATGACTTGGCTCAAGTTAATGATGAAGGGCGTGGCAAGCTACGATATGCTTTGGCGAGGCGCATGCAGCCTTTGAACCAAAGATTCCTGAATGTGACTTCACATTAGATCCGAAAGGATAGATAACGCAGGGAAGTGAAACGTCTCAGTACCTGCAGGAAAAGAAATTAATAAAGATGCTGTTAGTTATCAGCGAGAGAAAACAGCAAAAGGCAAACTGAATCTGTTTAGAAATAAAACAGAGATGTGGTGTTGTAAGAATTGTTCGTTAGTGTCCTAACTAAAAGATTCAAAGTTTTCTGGAAAGTAACACGATACAGGGTGATAGTCCCGTAGAATAATTTTAGAAGGATATGAACAATTTCTTGAGTATGATTTATTGGATATTAGGTCAAAATCTAGGAGGCATCAACTTCTAACCTTAAATATATCTTGAGTCCAATAGCGAAATATGTATAGTGATAGAAAGTTGAAAAGAACCCTTAATAGGGAGTTAAAAGAACCTGAAACCTAGTGGATATAGTGAGATACGGCTCTTCGGAGTTGTATCGTACGTTTCGAATAACGGGCCAGGGAGTGCATTTGAGTGGCGAGAGTAAAATTTTAAAATTGAACTCGTAAGGAAACTAATTGCTCGCAGTTTACGAGGAGCAAGGTATGAAAGTGCCTATAGTCACTTGAGTGCTACCCGAAACTGTGTGATCTAGCCCAGGGTAGGATGAAGCAAAGTTAATCCTTTGTGGAGGTCCGAAGCAGTGTTACATGCATGTACTTGTGTAACTTTGGGCTAGGGGTGAAAAGCCAATCGAACACAGTTATAGCTGGTTCCTGCCGAAATAGGCCGCAGTCTAGTCTTAAGGGAGATAGCTAAAATGGTAGAGCTACGGATCTGAGAATTAGGGAGCGAAAGTTCTCATTCTCTTGTTCAACTCCAAATGTGTTAGCATCTTAGAACTTAGGAAACGGAGGCACTGGGGTAAACCTGTGCTTCTATAGGGGAACAACCCCAATTATAGTTAAGGTCCCAAAATACTGATTAAGTGTTAAAGGGTGAAAGGTGTGTATACTCAAAGACAGCGGGGAGGTAGGCTCAGAAGCAGCCATCCTTTAAAGAAAGCGTAATAGCTCACCTGTCAAGAGTATATGCCCTGAAAATGGACGGGGCTAAATTAGTTACCGATACTATAAACGATCATTAATTTGATCAGTGGTAGGCAGGCGTTCTGTTAGGACAGAAATTATTTCGTAAGAAGTAATAGACCTAATAGAAATGAGAATCCTGGTAGTAGTAGGATCTATATACGGTGAGAATCCGTATTACCGAAAGGGCAAGGGTTTCTTAGCAATGTTCGTCAGCTAAGAGTTAGTTAGTCCTAACCAATACCATAACATGGTTAATGGGAAAGGGAAAAAGGTTAATATTCCTTTACTATTTAAGTACTCGGCAACGAAAGTCTAATTTCAGACATTTCCGGTTAGATCAAGTTTCATCGTCGTGGAATTTAACTAAGTTAAATCAAAGGAGTATCTTAATGATGAGAATTTGATTAAGTTTAGGAATAGCAAGTTTTGCTTGTTTGATCAATACCTGGAGTTCATAAAAATGGAATTAGAATGAATCTTAAATATCTATACCCAGAACCAACACTGGTGCCCCTAGGTGAGAAGCCTAAGGTATGAGGGAGTTAATCCAATCGAGGGAATTCGGCAAATTAGCCCCGTGTCTTCGGTATAAGGGGTCCCTGCGATCGTGTTGCATAAATGCAATTACAGGGTGCAATAACTAAGAAGGTCCGACTGTTTAATAAAAACATAACATCTCGCTAGCCAGTAATGGTGTGTATGGGATGTGACGTCTGCCCAGTGCTAGTATCTGAAACTTCTTTTCAAGGAAGCAAAGGACTGGTAAACGGCGGGAATAACTATAATTCTCTTAAGGTGAACAAGTTGCCTTAACAAAATCTGGCTATATGCTGGAATATCTGAGAATCTCAAACTACTGTTGCACTTGCCAAATATACGCATAATATATTTAAGCAATAAAACAGTGAAAATGTTATGAGTGCAGACAACCAGCAGGAAAGACTAGATTCAAAATGGATAGTCGGTTTCGTAGATGGAGAAGGTTGTTTTCATGTATCAATAAATAAATTACAGAAAATGACTTTGCATTGTCAAGTTCTTCCTGAGTTTAGAGTTGTTCAACATCAACGTGATGAAAAAATACTTTATAAAATTCAAAGATATTTTGGATTTGGTAAAGTTACAAGAAATCATGATGATAGAAAAGAATTCAGAGTTCGAGGTATTAAAAACTTGAATAAAATTGTAAAATTTTTCAAGAAATATCCTCTAAAAACTTCAAAACAAAAAAATTTTGAATTGTTTTCTGAAATTATTCAACTAATGAATAAGAAAAAACATCTAACAAAAGAAGGATTACAAAAAATTGCAAAACTTTCTTCACAAATGAATCGAAAATCAAGAATGCTAGAATCCTCAGAGACTATACGCCAGAACTCAAGTGAGTAAGATATAGTCCGACCCAATAAGCGATTATTGGAAGTATACAGAAATGTATACTCGCCTTATTATTAAGGTTATAAAAGTAACAGATGTGAGCGAAATGCCTTGCCGTTTGATTGACGGCCCGCATGAAAGGCGTAACGAGATCTTCACTGTCCCCGGTTGGAATCCCCCGAACACACTCTACTGGTGTAAAGGCCAGTGATCTCTAGTGGGAAGCGAAGACCCCGTAGAACTTTACTGCAACTTGTGGTTGTAGCGCAAGTTTTGATGTGCAGTGTAGGTGGTAGTTGCTAAAGCTTAAACGCTAGTTTAAGTGTAGACATAAATGAGACACCACCCTTTGAAATTTACGTTGCTTACTTTGAAAAAAGGACAGCTATAGGCGGGCAGTTTGGCTGGGGCGGCACCCTGCTGAAAATGTATCAGTAGGGCCCAAAGGTTGACTCATCCTGTTTAGAAATCAGGAGATGAGTGCAAGAGCAAAAGTCAGCCTGACTGAATTTTCACAAGTAAGAAATTCAGAGACGAAAGTCTGGTCTAGCGAACCCCTATGTCCTCCTTGATGGGGGCTAGGTATGACAGAAAAGCTATCTCGGGGATAATTGGGTTGTAGCGCCTAAGAGCTCAAATCGACGGCGCTGCTTGCTACTTCGATGTCGGTTCACCGTATCCTGGCTGTGCAGAAGCAGCCAAGGGTGGGGGTGTTCACCCATTAAAACGGTTCGTGAGCTGGGTTAAGAACGTCGTGAGACAGTTTGTATGATATCTACTAGAGATGTTTGCATCTGAGGGGAAGGATGCCATAGTACGAGAGGAACTGGCATTCGATGCCTCTGGTTTATCGGTTGTCTGACAAGGCAGGCCGAGCAGCTACGCATTAAGGGATAAGTGCTGAAAGCATCTAAGCACGAAACCCTCCTCGAAAAGAGATGTAGAACTCTTCCAAAACAGAAGGTTGATAGGATCAGGGTGTAAGTATCAAGGAAACGAGATATTCAGCCTGTGATTACTAATACGTTCAATTTAAGTTAGTACTTTACCTATGTACATTTTTTTCTTTTTAGAATTCTATAATTTATATTGTTCATAAAAAGCATCAATTTCTCTTTTTGAATTTTCTAGATCATTCCATTTAATTTCTAGAGCAATATAAATATCATTATGTCTTTTATTTAATTCTTGCAATGCACTTAAAACAACTCCATGTGCATATTCATCTTTAGTTTCAGGTTTTATAAAACCATCATGAACATCCCATAATCCTTTTGTATGTCCAGAAAAATGTGTAAATTTACTAACATTTAATTCTAAAAATTCTTTAATTAATTTTTCATAATTTCTTGGATTTTTAAAAAAGAATTGCCACTCTTTCATTTGATTTGCCGTTACTTCACTATGTGTAAAATCAATAACAACATCACCTTTAGCATATTTTAATAAATCTTTCATTTGCTCAGGAAGACTTCCAAAACCATAACAAATATCACTAAGTTTTTTGGAACTATCTAATCTTAAAAATGGAACTGTTTCAATATTAATAGGAATATTTTCCATATAATTTTCTAGAAATTTTTTAATCATATTTAAATGTTTTTTAATAGTTTCTTCATCTTTAGCAAAATTACCTGAAGATTGTAATTCTTTCATTACTGGATCATATGGAAATTCATAAGGAGCATATCCTATATGCAATATAACTTTTGAGTCTAAACTATTTTTTAATTTAGCTATCTCATGAGCATTATCAATAGCTTCTTTATTAAAAAAATCCCAACGTGCATGTGGATATTCTGATTTATACTCAGTAAATTTATTAGCTTGATCACATGTTTGACCTAGATCTACACCTAAATTTTCTGCAGGACCATGAACTATATAAGGAATATCTAAAGAATTAACTTTTTTAATAAGTTCTTCTAATGGTTGACCATTTGTATAATCATGATCAACTCTTAATTGCACCCCATTTGTAAATCTTTCATTAAATAATGTTCTTTGAATATCTATTTGTTTTTCATTAGTTTCATTACTAACAAAATTTTCAGCTGCTAATCCACCTAAAATTTTAATTGCCATAATAAAAAATTGACATAATTACTTTAAATAATTTACTATTACGAAATAGTAATATTTATAAAGTTTATATTATGCTAAAACTAAAATATGTTACCATCAATTATTTTAACTAAAGAACAAGTTCCATTAGGAGCAAGAGTTTATGTGTTAATATCTGAAAAAGATACCCCACAATATTTTAAAGGAGAACCTCTTATTTTACGCGCAATGCTCAGTGGAATTTCTAAAACTGAAGGAGGATTAATAAAAAAATTATATCCTGTCAAAAATAATGTTACATTAGAAACTATTCCTGAAAATACAAAATTTTTTCCAGTTGAAGTGTTTTCTTCTAAAAACGCTCCAAATAATGCAAGATATGCTGTTTTTGTTAATGGAAAATTAGAATTTCCTTTTGAAGTAGCAAAAAGTTATTTTAACAGATTTTATGTTTCAACTGAATTTCCTTTTAAAGAGCATACTGATTCAGAAAAACCATATTTTGAAAAAGAAATAGATGTATTATTACTTCAACTTAAATCAGTTGAATCTCCTGATGATTATCTTATTAAAGAATTAAATAAATATAAAGAAAAAATTGGAAAAATAATAGTAGAAAATGGTCCTCTTAATTTTAAATTAGGCAATTTAAGAAACAAATCAGATCAAGTTCTTGAAACTTTAGCTAGAAAATATAGAGATAAACCTGGAAAAATTGTTTCTCTTTTAGAAAAATTAGAAAGTCCTTATCTAAGAGAATCTCATTTATGTCCTCATACAATAGAACTTGTTCGTGTTGATTAAATAGCAATACTTATTTATGATTACTTGGTGTAAACAAATAGAACAAAAAGGTAACCTTTTTTAACGAGCTATTTATTTACTGAGCTTTTAGCCCAATCTTTTTTCATTTTTAATGTTTCCACCTCACTGCTATAAGGATTATACCTAAAACAAATACTATTGCACCAAAGCCACCACCATTGCTACTAAGTCCTAAAAGATTTAGAACTCCGATTATAATCTCTATTATTACTCCAATCACACACAACCATACTCCATTCTTTCTTGTTAACCATTTTTTTGACTTTTTCATTTTATTACTTGCTATTGCAATAACTAAACCAAGAACAGCAATCATCACACCAAGAATATCAATATCCATATTCCACCATGTTGAGGTAAAGTAATTAAGTAAAAACATTGCAATTCCTATAACAAATAAACATATACCCATTCTTTTTGAAAAATACTCCATTTTACTTTTTCTCCTTTTGAAAATATGGGCCTGCGAGGAGTTGAACCTCGGAATACTCGGTGTAAACAAATATATCCTAAAGGTAACCTTTTGTAACGAGCTACTTGTTTACATGAGCATTTAGCCCAATTGTTTAATATGGGCGATAAGAGGATCGAACTCCTGAATCCTCGGTGTAAACAAATTGAACTAAAAGATAACCTTTCGAGATAGCACTTTTTATTTCTTTTTAGATTTTATTTTTCCGATTATCCAACCAATAAATATTCCAATTAATATCCATATTAAAAAGTCTAAAAACAGACCAACCCAAGCAGATATTAGAAGTAAATTTAATGTCGATTCTGATATACTAATTACATTTGATAAAATAGAAATTAACCCTAAATGAAGTATTGAAAGTGAAGTAAATGGAGTTATAAAAAATAAAAATTGTGGTAATATAAAATAGATTATTAAAAAAATAATTCCTGTTATTAATCCTCCCTTTAGCGAGTAAGGTAGTTTTTTAAATCCCATATTTATTATTCGAATTTTTATATTTATAATCTTTTGGATTTTATAACCCATGCAGGATCGAACTGCCAAATTCTGGATGTAAAAAATCATATAAAATAAATCTAATTTCTAAACACAATCTTTATATATCACTTAAGCACAATTTTTTGTTGTAGGAACTTAACTAACTATCGCTATCTTTACCTTAAATGGTAAGAAAGTGAGGAAAGTCCACCCACTATTACAAGATTACTCTTGTAAAAGAGTTCCAGAAATGGAAGGCAACCGCTCAGAAACGGCACGTCCTTTTAGAGCAATGATGCTTCGACAGTTTTTTGTGAAAAAAACCAAGATAAAAAGCTGAGTATTTTAAAAGGGAACGATGAAACGGCGAGCCCTAATTAGTGCAAGTTCATAAAGAACGCTTAGTAGAATGTTAGAATGGTTTTTTCCTGAAGGAAAACCAACAAAAGGTGGCTTATGAGTTCCTACATTTTTTAAAAATGAAACAAAAAACACTTTATGAAATTTTATTTGTATCTTCAGGAGTTGGAACTATAGTTAATACTGTTAATGCAATAATAAATAAAATTGTAGATCATAATATTGCACAAAATTATATAAATTATTTAAATTCTCTAAAGACCCCTATAGAAAAAAGTTCATTAGCTCAATATTCAATTGAAACTGTTAAATATTTAAGTAAAAGCCTTCAAGTAGTATCAGATATTCAATTTTCAACATCAATACTTTTAGGTATAATAAGCCTTCATTTTTATAATCAATATAAAAAACAAGATTTAAGTGATTATTATAAAAATATATCATTAGAAGATTTAACATCTGAAGAGCCTCTAACTCTAGATATAGATGATTTATAAAACAAAAACTATTTATATAATATAGCATTACTAATTATAATGGCACAAGACAAAATTCAAATGCCTTCTTCAAGTGGAGGTTTAGTACGTTATTTTGATGATTACAAGAGTAAAATAACATTTAGTCCAATAGCTGTAATTATTGTAATTATTATTGTAGTAATACTTGAACTATTACTTAAAGCAAAAGTTGTTCTAAAGTAAAATGTTTCCAGGAATTAATCAAAAACAGCTACAACAAGCTATGAAGCAGCTTGGTGTAAAACAAGAAAATATTGATGCTATTGAAGTAATCATTAAAACACCAACTAAAAATATAGTTATTAAAAATCCTCAAGTTGCTAAAGTTAACATGATGGGTCAAGAAACTTTTCAAGTTTCAGGTGATATTGAAGAATCTTATCCAGAAGATGATATTAAGCTAATAATAGAACAAACTAATTGCTCCAGAGAAAAAGCAATAAAAGCTCTTGAAAAAAATAATGGTGATATTGCACAAGCCATTTTATCACTAAAAGCATAAAGCTTAAATGTTATAAGAGTATATAAAATATGGAAAAGTTCAAGCAATTGGTCAAAGAAGCAAATAAAGCTTTTGAAACAGCAGACCATTTAGCTTACGTTACATATCCAGTTGTTAATGATACAAGATTAATAGTAAATATAATAGACAATATGTACATAGCGTTAAAGAAAGGGGTGGAAGCTATACTATACTATGAGTGGTTATACAAAAGAATTTACAATTTATCTGATAATTTTAATACAAATCTAGAAATTTTCAAGAATAATATTGCAAAAAAATATGACTTTTCTCAGAAAGATTTGGATTTGATAGATCAAATTAAACAAATAATGGATTCAAAGATAGAATCTTCAATGCAATTTCAAAGAAAAGATAGATTTGTGCTTGCATCTCCTAATTACAAATTAAAAATTTTAAATTTACCTCAGGTTAAAAACCATTTAATTGGAACCAAGGTTTTTTTGAACAAATTAAATTTAATGTATGAGAATGCCAATGGAAGATTTAGAAGATAGTGCAAAAGAGGAATTAAAAAGAGCTGATCATCTTATTTATGTTACTTTGAAGTATACTCGAACTTCAGAAGTTATAAAAAATACTATTAAAAGACTGATTTCAGCTTTTGATTATTCTATTTTAGAGGTTTTAGAATATTTAAAACACAAGAAAAAAATAAAAGTTGTTCCTACTATTACTAAATTACGTGCTGAGTTACTACAAGGTTTATTACCTGAAACAAAGTATTATATAGAATTTTACTTTTTATTAAAACAGATAGACAAAGCAGAATTAAAGAAAAAAGAAGAATACAGAAAAAATGTTGCTTTGATTGCATTCGACAGAAAAGGAATGCCTTTAGAAATTAATATTGATACTTTAAAAAAATATTATGATAAAACCCATGAGTTTATAGAAATAATAGATGAAATTACAAGATGAGAACAATCGCTATTGCAAGTGCAAAAGGAGGTGTTGGTAAAACAGTTAGTGCTATTAATCTAGGTTTTGCTCTGAACTCTTTTAATAAAGATACAACAATAGTTGATACTAATATTTCAACACCAAATGTAGCAGTACATTTAGGTGCTTATAATCTTCCTATAACATTGAATCATGTTTTACAAGGAAAACATCATATAACAGCAGCAACTTATGTTCATAAAAATGGAACTAAAATAATTCCAAGTTCTTTATCAATGAAAAATTCTAATGTTGATTTAAGATATTTATCTCATTTTTTAAAGGATGTTAAATCAGATATTATTTTACTTGATACAAGTGCTGGTATTAATGAATCAAGTTCAGCTATACAAGCTGCTTCTGAAGTTTTAATTGTTACAACTCCTGATATTCCTTCTATAACAGATGCTCTAAAAACAATTCAATTATGTAAAAAATTAAATAAACCTATTCTTGGTGTTGTTGTAACTAGATATGATAAAAATTCTAAATTATCTATTAATAACATTGAAATGATTTTGGAAAATAAAGTTATTTCTGTTATTCCTGAAGATGATTTAGTTAAAGAATCTATACATTTAAAACAGCCTTTAATACATTCTCATCCAGATTCTCAAGCTAGTATAGAATATAAAAAATTAGCAGCTTATTTGATTAATCATCCTTATAAATTTGAAGAAAAAAAAGAATCTACTTTAACTCAAGTTGCTAGATATTTATTTGGGAAATAAACCCAAATATAATAAAAGTAGAAATTGATAAAAGTGGTGATTTAGTTTTAAGGAAGATGGTATAAGATTTATCCCATAAAATATAAAGATGATAACCAAAAGAAATTTTTTAAAAAGTATAGCTTTAGGAACTGGATTAGTTTTAAGTGAAGGTTTTTTAAATATAGCTAGTGGTTTAGAAAATAAAATTGAAAAATCTTTAGATGAAGTAAAAAAACTACAAGATGAGTTTAAAAAAAATATTAATGGAAACAATATTTTAGATAAAAATTATTTAGATTTAGTTTTAAAAAATGCAACTAATATGATTTTGAATAAAACAAATAATTCTCAATATTTTTTTTATATTGATAGAAATCCTGATAAACAACTTGGTTTTGTTTATTTTTTTGATTATTTAGATAAGAATGTAACACTCATAGGTATTGATAAAATTTCAACAGGTAATCCAAAACGAAGAGGTCATTTTATAACTCCAATTGGTATTTATGAAAATACTATCAAAAATTTTAGTTATAGAGCTTTAGGCACAAAAAATGATGAAGGTTGGATGGGTTTAGGTGCTAAAGATAGTAGAGTTTGGGATTTTGGTTGGCAGAAAACAGATTATAATAATGAAAATAGAGATATTAGACTTTTAATGCATGCTACTGATCCATTTTTTGGGGAAAAAAGATTAGGTAAAGTTGATTCAAAAGGATGTATAAGAATATCATCTAAATTAAATAAATTTTTAGATCATTATGGTATATTAGATAAAGAATATGAAGAACAAAAATATCTAAAAAATATATCTTGGCTTCTTAATCCAAATCGCGAACCTGTTACTTATGCAGGAAAATATCTTTTAATAAGTGATTCAAAAAGTTTTTAATGTAATTAATATTTATTATTTATATATGTAAACATAAATTTGTAAAAGCCATCATAAAATATTATATTATGAACAAATAAGCCGCGGAGTAAATGTTAAAGTTTAGGAAAAAATAAGTGTAATCAATCATGTCTATGTTTATGCAATTCCATATGTTTATTATGCTCCATTTCTTCTAAATTATCTATATCATTATTTAATGGGTCAAAATCTTTATGGTGAATATCATAACCTGATTTTATTTTTCCATGATATTGTTTAAACCACCATATATGGAAAAATTCTCCTTCTTTATTTGGGTCTAACCAACTTTTAACAAATTTAATCCGACCATTCTCTAATTTAAATTTATGACCATATCTTATCTCATATGATTCTAATATTTCTTTGATTTCACTTTGTTTTTTTTCTTTAAGGATATTTATCTCTTCATTTGTTTTATTTAATTCCTTTCTTATTTTATCAGCTTCTTCTTTTTGACCTTTCAATGAAACCATTTCTGTTTTTAATTTTTCTTTTTCTTCTAATTTTGTTTTTAATTCATCATTTATATTTTTTAATGCTATTTGTGCCTTATTGATAATATTTTGTGCTTCTTTTTGTGCGTTATTAATAATTTCTTCTGCATCTTTTTTTGCTCCTTTTATTATTGGTCCTCTTCTAATTAATTTTACAATAAAAAAAGAAGCAACACCTATAACACATGTTAATAAAGATATTATCATAACAAGGTCTATAGTCCTCCATTTACATATACCATTTTCACCTTTATTAGATTTACATTCCCAAATGCAATTATATGCTTCTCCTCCTGTTTTAGTAGAAGGTTTTAAACAGGATTTATTATTACAATTCATTAATCCATCTTGACAAGGAACTGTTTTACTATTACCACAATAACCAGCAATATTACAAATACTTGAACCACATTCATCATCTATAGAACATTTTTCTCCATCATCTAAACATTGTTTACCAGCACATTGTTTACAAACCTCTCTTTTTTTTTCAACAGTTTTTACTCTTGAAAATATAACATTTGGTTCTGCAAAACTATATTTAATTAAAGATAATGAACAAGAATCTTCTATTGTACCAAAATCAAGTGGATTAACTGTTATCATAGCACTTCTTTGTTCATTTACACAAGATCCACCAGCTAATCTTTGATATTTAACATTTAAGGTAATAGGAACTTCTAAATTATTGGTTACTTTAATTGTAGAACCATCTATTTGTACCTTAACCAAATCACTCAAATTAAGATTGCTTCCAATCCTTTGCCCATTATAATAGAAAACTTCTTCATTTTCTATATAAGTTTCAGTATCTTTATATTGGCATTCTAAACTATAAACATAAGGAATTATTAACAAGACAAACGCAATCAAAAGAGTAGCACTTTTTTTCATTTCTTCTCTATAAGAAACAAGAAATCTAAGAATTTAAAACTTTCTAAAAAATAAATCTAATTATATAGAATTACTTTATTACAAATATAATTATCTATCTTTGATTTTTCTTTATAACATTCCATTTTGACTATATGTAGTAATTTGAAAATTTGTATCAAAATTAATGTCTTTATTCTTTTCCAACACTTCAAATAGCATTTTTTGGTTATGATATATTAATATTCTATCTTTTCTTTTTTTTCTAATTTTTGTTTCCTCTTAAAAAAATTAAGATTTTTGAGGTTTTAAATGCTCGTATTTCTAACAAAAACCTTTATAAATTATATAATTAAATTTTATTCTATGGCGGTATTAGTTAAGTGGCTATAATACGGGCCTGTGGTCGCTAAAACGATAGAAAGCCTGTGTCGGGAGTCCGATATAACAACACGGAAATCTCCCATACCGCCCTTATACAAAAATGGAAACCGTAAAAGGATTTAGAGATTATACAGGAGAACAAGCTCAAAAAAGAGCTAGAATCAAGTCTATAATAGAAAGAACTTTCCAATTATACAACTTTAATCCAATAGAATCTCCTATAATAGAATATGAAGAATTTGTAATAGGTAATAATGAACAAGATGAAGCAGTTTCAGATAGATATAAACTAGAAGATAAAGGAAAAAGAAAATTAGCTTTAAGATATGAATTTACATTCCAACTAAAAAGAATAGCTCAAAACAAAAAATTACCATTAAGAGTATATCAAATAGGTTCTGTCTTTAGAGATGAACCAGTTTCTTTAAATAGATTAAGACAAATAACTCAGTGTGATGCAGATATTATTGGTTCTAATATAAAAGATGAAGCAGAAATTCTAAAAGTTTTTTCAGATATATTAAAACAATTAAATATACAATTTGAAATTTTTATAAACAATAGAAAATTATTAAATGAAATACTACAAGAATTAAAAATAAATTCTGAATATAAACAACAAGTTATAAGAGAAATAGATAAACTCGATAAATTATCAGAATCCGAAGTTAAAGAAAACCTAAAAAAATACAACGCAGAAAAAGCTCTAGAGATTTTTAAAAAACCAGAAAGTTACTTTGAAAAATATTCATCTTATCAAGAAATCAAAGCATTAAAAAAACAATGTTCTAATTATAAACTACAAGTTAAATTTTCACCATTTCTTGCAAGAGGTTTATCTTATTATAATAGTTCAGTATTTGAAATAAAAACCAAAAAAATAAAAGAAACAATTTGTGCTGGTGGTAGTTACTTAGTAAATGGAATACAAGCAACTGGCCTTAGTGCTAGTATAGAAAGATTATCAATACTAGCAAATATTAAAACATCTAGTAAAAAAGTTTTAATTATATCTTTAGATCAAGATAAAAAAGCAATTGAAATTTCTAATGAATTAAGAAAAATCAATATTCCTTGTAATATCTTATTTGGTAAATTATCAAAAGCACTAGATTATGCTAACTCATATAATATACCATATGTAATCTTTATTGGCAAAGAAGAACTAAAAAAGAAAAAATTAAAATTAAAAGATATGAAAACAGGAAAAGAAAAATTACTAACACTACAACAATTAATTAAAACTTTAAAATAATTTATATAAACTATACTTTCAACCATAATATACTATTTAAATCTAATAAATTCTTAAAATTTTATGGGATCAGAACTATTACATATTATAATAGAAGAATTTGCAAAGAGAGAATTAGGCACTTTAAAACTACCAATGATTCAAATTTCTTGTTCAATAGAAAATAAAGAGGGTAAAATTTATAAACCATTTATAAAATATGTCCATACATCAGAAAAAGAAAAATTATTAAAATTTCTAGCAGATGAATTAAGCTACTCAAGGGAAAGAAAAGTAGAATTAAATTATTTATTAAAAACTCAAACTTCGTTATACTTGGCTGTTAATAGAATAATTGAAAATCATAATTATTTTGTTGAAAAAATTGATTATTTTAAACATAAAATACAAATAAAATAGATTAAAATGGAAACTAAAGAACCATTAGAAATAATAACAATACGAGAATTTGATCCAGATAATCATAAACATTTTGGAGAAAAAAACAAATATCCTCCAAAATATGAAGTTACTCATATGACTCAATATCCTAATGATTCTCATTCAGGAATTTTTACATCATATGCTTATACAGAAACTCAAATACTCCGCTCTTTTGCTCTTGTTTTAGAATTATCAATGAAAAATAAAGCAGAAGTAGATTTTAAATTAGATAATGATTATCTTCACATAAAAAAAATAATTGATATGATATTAAGACATCACAATTACTTTGTTAATGAACTAGAAAAACAAGCTACTACTTTTGGCTTATTAAAATTAAGGTCAAAATGAAAATCAAATTAAACCAAGGCGATATTATAAATATTGAAGCTAGAGAAGACTTAGAAGTTAAAGTTAGTCGTATTGGTGTAATGCTACAACCATCAGAGAGTCCACACCATCTAGGTGCTTACTATATTCCTAAAAAATTTAATTCAGAAACACAAAAATTATATGAAAAAATAAAAGAAAATGCAAATCCTAGCAGTCCAAACACATCTTATGTTATAAAGGTAAAAGACAAAGTATATGAGTTAGACGATGATGGAAATATGATAAATCAATCAACATTAAAAAAATAAAATTATTTAATTTCTATTTTAATTCCACCAATCCATCCAGCTACTACATTGTAAATAGTACCAACTAATAATCCCATTATAAATCCTAAAAATCCATAATATAATGGCAATATTATAATCGTTGCTACACCCATACTTAAACCCATAGCCATTTGACCAAACATTCCTGTCATCATTGAACTAAATGCAGCCATAAAAATCCCGAAAATAAATCCTAAAACTATTCCAATTAAAGCTAACATATAAGCTAAACTAAAAACATCAATTTTTTCAATAACTTTCATTTTTACCTCCTTTTATTAAATCAATATAAATATCACCAAAATGTTCTTCTTGGTTTAAATCAACTTTATTTAAATTACTTAAATGTAATAATGGAACAAATGTTAAAATTTTATCTTCTTTTCTATCACTATTCACTAATTCATTAAAAGTCAATGTTTTTCTATTAGCAAATAAATTAACTATTTTATTATAAACATCTTTTATTAGTAAACTTATATCATATTTTTTTTCTGGAATCTTAGCTTCTTGTATTGCTTTTTCATAACTTCTTCTAATAACTCTTCTATTTTCAACATTTAATGCTTTTTTTAGAGCATTCATTAAATCATCTAAATTAACTTTTCTTTTTCTAGCCTGAGGTGTTTTAATCAATAATCCTGGTATTATTTCTTGCTGTTCATTAGTTACTTGTTGATCTTCATAATCCAATAAACTTTCCTCACTTTGAAACAAATAACTATCAAATTCTGCTATATGTTCATTTAATAATTTAATAGATTTTAATTTTAGTAAAATAGCACTAGCCAAAATCATTTTACCAGAAATAAAAAAATTATGTTCTTTTAATACTTTTATGGTTTCTAAATATTTTTTAGACAATAAACTAATATCAATATCCCATGGATCCATTTGTTCACTTTTTATTAAATCATATATTATAGATTGCCATGTTAGTTCATCTTTCTGAATAAGCATTTCATAAATTTTATCTTGCATACTATAAACTATAATACCATAATAATAATCATTTGTAACCATTATAAAATGGTGTCAAACAGAAAACTTTATAAATAAGTTAAGCACTATAATGTTATATCACCTCTTTTTCCCAGGAAGAAGCCTTCGGGTTTCTTCCCAGGGTTTAATATAAATTCTAAAAAATGAACAAAAAACATCCAGAATGGACTAAAGAATATCCAGCAATAAATGGCATTTCTGGAAAAGACAAAAACCCAATTCGTTCTGATGTTTTATCATTAGTAGAATTAAGTAATCATGATTTTTTAAAATGGTACGAGCCCAAGGAAGAAGATTTAACAAAAGAATTACAAAAATATAAAAATTTTGGAGAAATTCCAGATTTAGTATCTGGGAGAGAAACACAAAAATATACTATGATTTACCATTCAACAATTGAAGGACATGTAAAATCTCTTGAAGAGGCTCTAAGAAATTTAGAAGCTATTAAAAAATTTAGAGAATACCTTAAAGGACCACTTCTTCACGAATTCTAAAATTATCTAAGAAAGATTTATATATCCTAAAATATTATCAATATATAATGAAAAAGAGGTATTTATTACAATTATTATTCTTCTTGCCTTTGATGGTATTTTTTCCAGTTAGTTCTATGCAAGCAATTTTATCTTTGATATCACTATTTACAGGTGTTTATTTTAGATAATTATTTCCTTTTTCTTAACGCATTCATTCTATCAGAATTAAACAAACTTGAACAAATATCACCTATCTTTTTAATATCTTCCTCTGATCTTAAATGTTGAGGTTTTTTATTCTCAGTAATTTTATCACCCTTTTTTCATTTCTACATAATGGCATTGTCCACAGTATAATCTATCTTTATGTTGAGCTAAAAATATACCAGCTCCACATCTTGGGCATGTTAATTTTCTCTCTATTTTATCACCTGAAATTTTATAATGTTTATATTTTTTACTTGGTATTTTATTTTTTACTTTTTTCTTTGCCATTTTATTTTTTTACTTCTTGTTTTTTAGGTTGCTCTTTTTTAACTTTTTTATTAATTTTTTCAAATTTATTTAAACTATTTAAATCTTTATAAGTATAAGCTAAAATATTAACTATATTAGCTCCATATCTTTGTTTTATATTTTTAATAATTAATAAATCTTTATTAACCTTCAAAAAATCAGATACAACATTTTTTACTTCATCTTTACTTGGAGTTTTTCCACTAAACTCTAATTCTAGTAAAGCTTCTTTTCTAGAAAACAATTTATCATCTTTTTCATTAACAATTTTCATCTTATTTTAATTGCATATTCTCCCTTTTCTTTTATATCCATTTTTTTAGCAATTTCTGAATTTTCTACATCAATAACAAAAATTCTTCCTTTCCATGTATCAGCAAATTGGTTACCTTTACATATAGGACAAGTAGAACCTTCAATAAATCTTTTACATTTTTTACAAACTTTTCTCATTTTTCAACCTTTTTCTTTTTTAATATTTGCTCAACCCAATGTTCAGCTCCTAAAAATGGCTGTCTCATTGTTAAACCTATTTTTGGATTGTTAATATCTTTATAGCTTATAGCAATTATTCTTGCTCTGCAAGTATCCCCAACTTTTAAAACTCTTTTACTTTCTTTTCCTGTTAACACATTGGATTTTGAAAAACTAACAAAATCATCCATTGTTTGTGAAACATGTATCATTCCGTCTATAGCACCAATATCAATAAAAGCCCCAAAATCAGTTATATCAGTTATTCTGCCTAACAAAACTTCTTGTAATTCTGGCTTATAAGTTAAAATTTTATAAATTGTATCATAATAAGCAGCTCCATCTCCTGGTATTATTATGCCATCTCCTATTTTAACAACATCAGTAACACCTATTATAATACCTAAATCTTTACTAATATAATTTTCAAAGTCTTCATTTAATCGTTTTAATATAACCTGCTTTATTTCATCAGTAAATAAATTAGGCGGTACTCTTATATGACTTCTTAATTCTAATTCATAAAACATTTTCAATAAGATATTTTTTTTGTCTTAAACTAATTGTTGAAATTTTAGCCTTTTTAAGTTTTTCCTTTAGCTCTTTATCTTGAGTTGCTATTATAAAGTCTTTATACTCAAGTAATAAGTCATCAACATACTTATCATTACTAGTTTTTATAATCTTAATATTGTGTTTTTCAATTAATTCTTTAGCTAGTTTTTCATTTTTTTTATTCTCTAATTCTTTTAAGGTTTTATCTAAAATATAAATATCATATTCTTGTAATTGTGAAAAAATATCAATCTTAAATTTAATAGCAGTTAATAAAAAATTAGTATCTAAAATTATCTTTTTCATTTACTATCTTTTAATAAAATTAACTTATAAATTTTGTTATTTTGGTATTATTATAGGACCATACATAATCTCTTTACCATTTGATAAGTTCTTTGCAATCTTAAAATATTCATTTGCCATTCTAGGATTTTTATTTACTATCTGAAAATATCTAAATAAAAAACCAACTATTAAAGAATCTCTAACTTCTGAAATAGAATGTTCATCAAGAGCAATTTTAATTACATTGCTCAAAATATTTCCATTTCTAATTAATTTTAAAATATTATCAGTCCTTTGTTCTAAATTATCATTACTCATTTTAATTATCAACAAAATAAGTTCTTTATAAAATTTCCTATACTAACCACTTTAAATAAATATATCACATAATTTACCCCAAAAATCACCTAAATTTTAACCATTTTTTTAAAAAATAAAATTTGCATATACAGCCCTTGTAGTGCCTAAATTTTGTATCTCCAGCTATAGAAAACTATATAAATTTACAGCTCTTTTAGTATCATAAATTAGGGGGCATTTTTAATAAAAAATTTACTAAAAAAATGGAAGAAAATAGCTACAAAGCTCAAAATATAACTGTACTAAAAGATCTAGAAGGAGTAAGACAGATTCCAAGTATGTATGTTGGTGATACAAGTTTTCGTGGATTGCATCAATTAGTATATGAAGCCATAGATAATTCAATAGATGAGGCTTTAGCAGGCTTTTGCAATAAAATTATAGTTACATTAAATCCTGATGGTTCTATAACAATTGAAGATAATGGTAGAGGCATTCCAATTGATATACATCCAACTGAAAATAAGCCAGCTATTGAAGTAGTTTTAACAACATTACATGCAGGAGGCAAATTCGATAAAAAAACTTACAAAGTTTCAGGTGGTTTGCATGGTGTTGGTATTTCAGTTACAAATGCTTTATCTGAATTCTTAGAAGCTGAAATAAAAAGAGAGGGCCATATCTATAAACAAAAATTTGCTTATGGTAAAACAATAAGTCCTTTAGAAATTATTGGTAACACAAATGAAACGGGTACTAAAATAACTTTTTTACCAGATATAACAATTTTTCCAAACATAGAATTTCATTTTGATACATTAGCTCAAAGACTAAGAGAACTAGCTTTTCTAAATAAAAGTTTACAAATAGAAATTATAGATTTAAAAAATAATAAAGAACATTCTTTTAAATATGATTCTGGAATTCCACAATTTGTTGAATATCTAAACAAAAATAAAAATAATTTACATCAAGATATTATTTATTTTAATAAAATCTTAGATAAAATACAAATTGAAATAGCTTTGCAATATAATGATTCTTATCACGAAGCTGTTTATTCTTTTGTTAATAATATTAATACTATCGAAGGTGGTACTCATTTAATTGGTTTTAGAACAGCTCTAACAAGAGTTATTAATAATTACATTAAAAAAAATAAAATAAGTGAAGAATCTTTAACAGGCGAAGACGTTAGAGAAGGTTTAACTTGTATTATTTCAATAAAAATACCCGAACCCCAATTTGAAGGACAAACCAAAACTAAATTAGGAAATTCAGAAATAAAAGGATTAGTTGATTCAATAGTTTTTGATAATCTTATTACTTATTTTGAAGAACATCCAGAAACAGCAAAAGCAATAATCTCAAAATCTTTACTCGCTGCAAAAGCTCGTGAAGCAGCTCGTAAAGCTCGTGAATTAACTCGTAGAAAATCTATTCTTGATATTGGTTCTTTGCCAGGAAAACTAGCTGATTGTCAAGAGCATGATCCTAATAAATCAGAAATATTTATTGTAGAAGGAGATTCTGCTGGTGGCTGTTTTTCAGGGGATACTAAAATTGCTTTAGCAGATGGTAGAAATATTTCTTTTGAGGAATTAGTCAAAGAAGATAAATTAGGCAAAAAGAATTATTGTTATACTACCAAAGAAGATGGTTCTATTGGAATAGAAATAATAAGAAATCCAAGAATTACAAAAAGAAATGTTGGAGTCATAGAAATAGCCCTAGACAATAATGAAAAAATAGTTTGTACACCAGATCATAGATTTATGCTAAGAGATTATTCTTATATTCAAGCTAAAGATTTAACTCCAAATGTATCATTAATGCCTTTAAATAGAATCATTTCAAAAATAGAGGGAAGAGTAACCATCAAAGGTTATGAGATGATTTATGATAATAAAAAAAATAAATGGATTTTTACACATTTATTAGCTGACGAATACAATATAAAGAATAAGATATATTCTAAAAACTTAGGTGATGCCAAACATCATTTAGACTTTAATAAATTAAACAATAACCCTGATAATATCCTAAGATTACCTAAACAAAAACATCTAGAATTACATACTAAAATTCTAGAGAAAACATTACACAGAGAAGATGTCAAGAAAAAAACTGCTGAACTTCATAAAACAAAAGAATTTAGAGAAAAAATTAGGAATAGTATGCTAAAAATAAATAATTTATTAAGTGACAGAGCAAAAAAACAATGGAGAAATCAAGAATATAAGGAATTTATGGTAAAAAAATTCAAAGAGTTTTATAATTCTAATCCAGAATATAAAGAAAAAAATATTAAAACACTTAATGAAGCTCAAAAAAATTATTGGTCTAACTTAGAAAATAGAAACAAGCAATCTAAAAAAGTTAAAGAATACTTTAATCTAAACCCGGAAAAAAAAGAATTGCTTTCTAAAAAATCAAAAGAGCAATGGAATGATGAACTATTAATTAGATGGAGAAGTAATAAAACTAAAGAACAATGGACTAAAGAATTTAGGATAAGAAGATACACAACTTATAATCAAACTTATTATAAATATACTATCCAATTACTAAAAAAAGTTTATGATGAACATGGAAATTTAGAAAAATTTGAAACTATTAGAAAGAAATTAAATAACAAAAATATCTTGAAGTTAGACACCTTCTGTAAAAGATTTTTTGAAGGTGATACAAAAAGATTAGAAGAACATATTAAAAATTATAATCATAAAATAAAATCAATTAATTTCTTAAACAAGAGAATAGATGTTTATGATATTGAAGTCCCAAATACTCATAATTTTGCTTTAGCTTCTGGAATTTTTGTACATAATTCAGCAAAACAAGGACGTTCAAAAGTATTCCAAGCTATTTTACCATTAAGAGGAAAAATTCTAAATGTTGAAAAAGCAAGAATTGATAAAATTTTTAAAAATGAGCAAATATTAACATTAATTGCAGCTATTGGTACTGGCATTAATGATGAATTTAATATAAATAAAGTAAGATATCACAAAATAATTTTAATGAATGATGCTGATATTGATGGAAATCATATATTATGTTTAGCTTTAACATTTCTATATAGATACATGAAACCATTGATTGAAAATGGTTATGTTTACATTGCTTTACCTCCTTTATACAAGTTAAAAAAAGGAAAAAAGGATTATTACATTAAAAATGATGCAGAACTAGAAAAATTACTTGCTGAAATTGGAAAAGATGATATTTTTATTCAAAGATTTAAAGGTTTAGGTGAAATGAATCCAGACCAATTATGGAATACAACAATGAATCCTGAAACAAGAACATTAAAACAAGTAACTATTGAAGATGGGATCGCAGCAGATCAAATGTTTACAATTTTAATGGGAGATCAGGTTCAACCAAGGAGACACTTTATTTTTCAATATGCAAAATCTGTAAAAAATTTGGATGTTTAAAATGGTACATAAAAAATTAGATTCAGAAATTGAATCAATTTTAATAAGAGAATTAGAAGAACAAATTGAAGCTGAAAAAAGAGGATCAAGAGTTTCAATGTTTATTGAAATTGAAAAAGAATCAAGTTTATTTAATAAGATTAAAGGATCAATCGAAGAAAATAATACTTATTTTATAAACAAATTTTATCATTGTTATGTTCATCTATCAGATAAAAATCTAATTCAAATTGGTTTTTATGAAAATTAAACAAAATGCCACAAGAAATTCAAAAAAGATTAATCGAAGAAGAAATGAAAGAGTCTTATGTAGATTATGCTATGTCCGTTATAGTTTCTCGTGCTTTACCAGATGTTGCAGATGGTCTTAAACCAGTTCATAGAAGAATTCTTTATACAATGTACGAACTTGGTTTATTACACAATAAACCATTTAGAAAATCAGCAACAGTTGTTGGAAATGTAATGGCTAAATTACATCCTCATGGTGATGCAGCTATTTACGATACTCTTGTAAGAATGGCTCAGAATTTTTCTTTAAGATATCCATTAATTGATGGTCAAGGTAATTTTGGATGTTTTACAGCAGATACTAAAGTTAAACTTACAGATGGAAGAGAATTATCATTTATAGATTTAATAAAAGAACATAAAGAAGGTAAAAAAAATTTTACTTACACAATAAACAATGAAGCTATAAAAATTGCAGAAATAAAAAATCCCAGATTGACAAGAAAAAATGCTAAAATCATAAAAGTTATTTTAGATAATGATGAAGAAATAAAATGTACCCTTAATCACAAATTCATGTTAAAAGATGGTAGATATAAAGAAGCTAAAGATTTAAAACTAGGGGATTCTCTCATGCCTGCTTATTTTAGACTTTCTACTAAAAAAGATGATCCAAATGCTGTTGGTTATTCTATGATTTTCCAACCAAAATTAAACTTATGGAATTTTGTGCATATTTTGTCTGATGAATGGAATATTAAAAATGGCATTTATCCAAAATCTGCTGGAAGAATAAGGCACCATATTGATTTTAATAAATTAAACAATAATCCAGAAAATATTAAGAGAATGCATTGGAAGGAACATTGGCAAAAACATTACAATTTTACTTCAACAAAACACAAAATAGACTCAGAATATAGAAAAAAATTAGCAGAAGGAAGAAGGAAATTTTGGGATAATCCTAAGAATAGAGAAATTACTTCTATAAGATTAAGAGAAAGAAACTTAGAAAATTGGAAGAATAAAAAATATAGACAGAAAATGACTACATTTCTTAGTGAAGTAAATAAAAAATACTTAAAAGAACATCCAGAAGTTATTGAAGAAATTCGAAAAAGGTCTTCAATTACCATGAAAAGATTATGGAAAATTCCAGAATATAAACAATTATTCCATGAAAAAATTGTAGCATCTAATAAAAGAAGGAAGACTAATCTAACAGGTAAGAAAAAATTCCTTAAAATATGCCATTATTTAACACAGAACAATTTAGACTTAAATAAATATAATTTTGAAAAGATAAGAAAAGAAATATTTGGAGTAAAAAGCTTTACATCATGGGATTTAGGAATAAAAAAATATTTTGATAATAACCAAGATTTAGTTTTATGTGAAATAAATAAAAACCATAAAGTAACAAAAATAGAATTATTAAATGAACTTGTTGATGTTTATGATCTTACTATAGACAAAACTCATAACTTTGCTTTAGCTTCTGGAATTTTTGTACATAATTCAATCGATGGTGATTCACCAGCAGCTATGAGATATACAGAATCAAGACTATCAAAAATTGCACAAGAATTACTTTTAGACATAGAAAAAAATACAGTTAAGTTTGTTCCAAATTATGATAATTCAACAAAAGAACCTTTAGTTTTACCAGCTAAATTACCAAATTTACTAATTAATGGTTCATCTGGAATAGCAGTTGGAATGGCAACAAACATTCCTCCTCATAATCTATCAGAAGTTATTGATGGAATTATTTTAATGATTGATGAACCAGAATGTTCTATATCAAAAATAATGGAAAAAATAAAAGGTCCAGATTTTCCAACAGGAGCTTACATTTACGGATCTTCAGGAATTAAAACAGCTTATTACACTGGTAGAGGAAAAATTATCTTAAGAGCAAAAACAGATATTGAAAATAATAAAATAATAATTACAGAAATCCCCTACATGGTTAACAAATCATTATTATTAGAAAATATAGCAGAACTTGTTAAAAATAAAGTTATAGAAGACATTTCTAATATTAGAGATGAATCAGATAGAGAAGGAATGAGAATTGTTATTGAAACGAAAAAGAATGCAAATGCTCAATTAATTTTAAACAAATTATTCAAACATAGTTCATTACAAACAACTTTTGGTATTATAATGTTAGCTCTTGTTGATAATGCTCCTAAAACTCTAAACTTAAAAGAAATAATTGAATATTATATGAGACACAGAATTCAAGTTGTAACCTCAAGAACACAATTTGATTTACAAGAAGCAAAAACAAAAGCACATATTTTAGAAGGTTTAAAAATAGCTTTACAAAATATTGATGATGTTATTAAATTAATCAAATCTTCAAAAGATCCTACTTTAGCTAAAACCTCTTTAATCTCAGGTTATTCTTTATCAGAATTACAAGCTCAATCTATTTTAGAGATGAGATTACAGAGATTAACTTCTCTAGAACAAGAAAAAATAATAAAAGAACATGGCGAATTACTAAAATTAATTATTGAGTTACAATCTATACTGGATTCAAAACAAAGAATTTTAGATATTATAAAATCCGAATTATTAGAATTAAAAAAATACTCTAATGAAAGAAGAACAGAAATAATAGAAACTGAAAAAGAAATTGAAAAAGAAGATTTAATAAAAGAACAAGATGTTGTTGTTATTACAACAAATTCTGGTTATATAAAACAAATTCCTCTTACAGAATATAAACAACAAAAACGTGGTGGAAAAGGAATAACAACAATTGAAACAAAAGAAGAAGATATTGTTGAAAGTTTGTTTATAACATCTAATCTAAACACATTATTATTTTTCACAAATAAAGGAAAAGTTTATTGGTTAAAAGCATATGAAGTTCCTTTAAGTTCTAGATATTCTAAGGGAAAAGCAATTATTAATTTATTAAATCTTGATAAAGATGAAAAAATTAATACAATTTTACCTATTAAAAAATTTGAAGAAGAATTATTTTTAACATTTGCAACAAAACAAGGCATTGTTAAAAAAACACCATTATTTTTATTTGCTAATCCAAGAAAATCAGGAATATTAGCAATTAAACTAAATGAAAATGATGAAGTCATTGATGTTATTTTAACAAATGGAACCTATGATTTAATTCTAGCAAGTAAGAATGGATCAGCAGTTAAATTTAATGAAAAAAATATTAAAGCATTTGGTAGAAACGCAGCTGGTGTTCATGGTATTAAACTATCAAGTGATGATGAACTAATTGGATTAGAAATTGCTTTACCAAACTCAACTATTTTAACAGTAACAGAAAATGGTTATGGCAAAAAATCAACAATAGATGATTATAGATTAATTCGTAGAGGTGGAAAAGGTGTTATTAATATTAAAACTAGTGAAAGAAATGGTAAGGTTGTTTCAATAAAAACAGTTTTTGATGATGATGAAATAATGATTATTACAAAAAAAGGTATTACAATAAGAATTCCTTGTAATACTATAACAACTATTGGTAGAAATACTCAAGGTTTTAGAATAATGAAACTTGATGAAGATGATAAAGTAGCTGATGTTGTGAAAGTTATTTAATCATTATATTTATAAAGATTTAATATTTTTATTAACATATGAGCATACGAGAAATAGAAGATAATCTATATTCTAAAGGTAAGAAACCTCATATAGTATGGGAGATAAATATTTCTGGTAAGATTTTGTATATGGAACGCTTTGGAAGCTTTTGTTTTTGGAATTATATTAGAGTTAGGAAAGATAAAACAGAAGTATATAAGATAACTTTAGATCATAAATATTTCAAAAATCGAGATATAGGAGAAAGAACAGAATTCTTTTTTAATCAGCCTCTTAGAAAATATAAAGGAGACCAATTCAGTTTTATAGAATATTTATCAATAATTGCAGAACAAGAAAGATTTCCAGAGCCTCAAGAATTTATCAAAATTGGTTTGGATATCAAAATTGAGAAACAGTATCGTAAATATCTTCAAGATATATTATTACCAAAAAATTAATTCTTAAACCTAATTTTTTTATTAGAATAATTAACTGGATTCTTAATCATCTTACATAAATTATCAGGTTTACAAACACCAATTGATTTATAGTAATCTTCATTAGAACAATTTGGTGGTAATATACTCTGTTTTTGATTTTTAAACCAATTCAATTGTGATATAATATAACCTTCTCTTAAAGGTTCATAATTTTTCTTGTTCCAATCTAATAATATATCCTTAATTTGTTCCATATTATAACCAGTATTTCTTAAAAAATTAGCTAAAATAAAAATAGCTCTTTTTCTTCCATCTTCTTTTAAACCTCTTAATATTTCTGAAACACAGGGTGGAAAATATTTTTCATTGATAGTTTGTTTTGGTAATTCATATTTTCTTTCATTTTTTATAATAGGATCCTCTTTATTTCTAAAATAATCAAAAGCCTGTATTATCAATCTAGATCCATCCTTTTCTTTAACATCATCTAAAAATTTAATATCAACCTTAACATTTTCAATTCTAGCTTGACTTAAATTAAATTCTTTTATTTTATAAGGATCAATAGGAACACTAACTAAATTTGTTTTTTCATTAATAGAATATGGTAATCTAAACATATGTCTACTAGAAATTAGTTGAGTATCAATTTCTAAAACACTAAAAGGATCAAATTTTCCATCTTTATTTAATTGTTTATTCACTCTTTGACTTATTTCATCTAAAGTACTAATCTCTAATATCTTTTCAGCTAATCTATCTTTAATTAAATCTTTTAAATAATTTGCAATAACCCTTATACTATCAGGGAATAATAATCTAGTTTCTACATCATTAACTCTATCAGGAAAAGATTCAAATGGTATTAAAATATGTATTCCAGTACCCCCAGAAAATTTTGTAAATATATTTTTAACATTGTAAGATTTTAAAGCATCAACTAATAACATAGCAGCAATTTTAGAGTATTCCAAAAATTTACAGTCAATATCAATAAAAAAGTCAAAACCAATTCTTAATTCATCTAATTGCTTTTTACTCATTCCGGGTTCTAATTTTAAAGGATCTCTAAATCTCTCTAAACTAACATGAAATGATGTTGCACCTTGTTTTGCTAATTCAAAAATATCTTGTTCATATTGCAAAATATCAGGTCTTTTACCAAAACCAGCATCACCAAATTTTACAGCAACCTCTCTATCTTTAGCTACTCTAAGCAACTCTTTTTGTATATCTCCTCTTGAATAATATTCTAGAATTTTATTCATAAATTAATTTAATTACATAGATTATATAAAGTTTATGCGTGTAGTTGGCAAATAACTTATAGAAAACTATTTAAAGTTTTAAAAAAAGGAATTAATTATATGAAGCATATAGAAAAGAAGTGGATTATATTTCCTATTCTATTTATCTTATTAATCTTAACAATAATATTCTTTATTTATCACAAACAAGAATGTACAACTAAAGATTGTTTTAATCAAAATCTACAAAATTGCAAACCTTCTTATTTATTATCTTTAGAAGAAAATAATCTTTATAATTATCAAATTTCTAGATCATTTGGTACTTATTGTAAAATAGACATAAAACTAGAAAGAATGGCAACTGGTACTAGTAAAGAATATATTGATTTACTAGAAGGTAAATCAATGATTTGTAAAATACCAAAAGATGATTTATTTAATTTAAAAATAGATAAAATTGATACATTACTAACATATTGCTCAGGTCCATTAAAAGAAGCTCTTTATGAAGTAATAATAAAAAAATTATATGGAAGTATAATACAACAAATGGGTTCTATAATGGAAGAAATTAATAAAGCTATAAAGTAGGCTTCCCTAAGTTTGAAATAAAAATAAACCAATAGTTTATCTTGACTTTTCCTCCACTTCGTTACCCTAAAAGCACCAATACTATAAATTATAGCTGCTATGTTCCCATCCTGACTAGATTTTTTAAAGTACCAGCCAATTAGGACAAAGCTTCAATGTACAAGCCAAGACTACTAGCCTAAATCTATTCCGCACTTAGGTTTTCGGTTCTGTCGTATAGCCGATTTACAGTTACAAGGGACGGCTAACCCCCCAACCTAGCCTGTTATTTTTATACCATTTAGCTTTTAAAACTTTTGGTAATAGTGTTATATTATACAAATCTTTAAAAATAATTAAATTATCCTTAAATAAAATGATAACACATAAACAACTTTGTGACATTGTAAAAGATATATTTAAAGAACTTGGCAAAGATGGACCAACTATTGATAAACCCAAAATTAATAATACATTGTATGGTATTGAAGTATATGCAGGCCAACTTAGATTAAGTGTTTATAGAGTTGATAATAAAAAAATATTAGATCTTTTTGGAAGGGATGTCTCACAAGCTAAAGAACTTGGTAAAGGTATGGAGTCTAATGAACATCTTGTTACTCAAGGAACACATTTTATTAATAGAATTCCTATAGATTATTTTTTAACTGCAAAGAATGATATATTAAGTTAATTTTTTCTTGATATTATTTAGAAACCTTTTAAAACAAAATTAGTTTAATAATATCATGCAATTCTATCAAGAATTAATATCAAGAATAAAAAAAGAACATCCAACTAAGGAAAAAATACAAAACATAAAGTTACAACTATGTAAAAAATATAAAGTTAAAATACCAACAGAAGCTGAAATTTTTCTAAATTCTTCAAATAAAGATTTTAACATATTAAAAAAATGTCTAATAAGAAAACCTGTTAGAACATTATCAGGAGTAGCAGTATGTGCTATAATGACCAAGCCTATAAAATGTCCTCATGGAAAATGTCTAATGTGCCCTGGAGGTCCTAATTCTTATTTTGGTAATATGCCTCAATCTTATACAGGCAAAGAACCTGCAACAAGACGTGCAATTAGAAATAACTTTGATCCTTATTTACAGGTTTTTAATAGATTAGAACATTACATTGTTAATGGTCATTGTCCTGAAAAAATAGAACTAATCATAATGGGTGGAACATTTCCTTCTTTTAATAAAAAATATCAAGAACAATTTGTAATGTATTCATTTAAAGCTCTAAATGATTTCTCTAAATTATTTTTTAAAAATAAACAATTTAACATTAAAAAATTTAAAGAATTCTTTGAATTACCACATGATATTAATGATATTTCTCGAATAAAAAAAATACATAAAAAATTATTAAAATTAAAATCTAAAAGTTCATTAGAAAAAGAACAACTGAAAAATGAAAATTCTAATATAAAATGTATTGGTTTAACAATAGAAACACGTCCAGATTATGCAAATTTAGAACATGGAAACCAAATGCTAAAGCTAGGCTGTACTCGTGTTGAAATTGGTATTCAATCTGTTTATGATGATGTTTTAAAATTCATTAAAAGAGGTCATTCAACTAAAGATAATATTAATGCTATTAGAACATTAAAAGATTTAGGTTTTAAAATCAATCTTCATTACATGCTTGGATTAACAAATGATGTACGTGATTTAAATGGTCTTAAAGAATTATTTTACGATGAAAATTATAGACCTGATATGTTAAAATTATATCCTTGTATGGTAATAAAAGGAACTAAATTATACGATCTATGGAAAAATAATAAATATAAAGCTATTACAACAGAACAAGCAGCTAATTTAATTCTAGAATTTAAAAAAATAGTTCCAAAATATACTCGTATAATGAGAATTCAAAGAGATATTCCAACATATTTAACCGAAGCTGGCGTTGATAAAACCAATTTAAGGCAATATATACATTCATTAATGAAACAAAAAAACATTAAATGTAATTGTATAAGATGCTCTGAAATAAAAAATAACAAAATAAAAGGAAAAGTTAATCTAAAAGTTATTGAATACAATGCTTCTAAAGGAAAAGAATTTTTTATTTATCTAGAAAATAATGATAAACTAATTGGTTTTTTAAGATTAAGAAAACCTTCTCAATTTTTACGAAAAGAGCTAAAAGACTCTTTTATAGTTCGTGAACTACATATTTATGGAACATCAACAAGTTTATTGCAAAAAGGTCAAATTCAGCATAAAGGTTATGGTAAAATATTACTAAAAAAAGCAGAACAAATAACAAAAAAACAAACTAAAAAATTAGTAATTATTTCTGGTGTTGGAGTAAGAAATTATTACAAAAAATTAGGTTATAAACTACAAGGTCCTTATATGGTTAAAGGGTTTTAAACTAAATTTTCAATTATTATACTGATGTTAGAACCATTTCCATATTTTGTTCCACATCTACCAGCAGCAATCAAATCCATATAAGCCCTATCATTAATTTTAACATAACGATGATTATATGATATAAGAGTTGGTTCTATAAACTATATATAGTGTTTTGAGCTACAATTCATAAGATGAAATATCAAACCTTTATTTTTAGCATCTAAAACAGGGGTAAAAAATTCATGTCTTTTAACCTTAACAGTTTCTTTTTTAGATAATACAAAAGATATATCATTTGTCTTTTCACAAAATCTTACTTTCATAATATTATAAATACCATCCAACTTTATATAATTAATGTTCCAATCTTTAATTTAGAAAGATATTTAAATAGTGATTTATTATATATTATAGAGTAGATATGATAGAGTTAGGTGGGGGCATTAAACTAGAGGGTTTTGAAACCATAGAGCCTAGTTTGCTAATTGTTGTTAAAAAGGTTGTTGGTAATTATGCCAAAAAAATGTCTGAACAAGTTTCTGGTTTTAAAGATCTAATTGTCAATGTTTCTGATAATTATAAAATTGGAGCAACAATAATAGCAGATTCAGAATATAGTTCAGATGCAACCAATCCAAACCTATTTTTTGCTTTAGATAAGGCTTTAGGTGAAGTTTTAGATAAAGCTAAATAACAAGTTTTATAAATAAGTTTTCTTAATACTACGTAAAATGGTACAAAGATCAGGTGGTTTTAGACGTAAAACACGTCATAAACTGAAAAAAAACATAAGGCAAAAAGGAAAAATAAGTATTCATAACTATTTACAAGAATTTAAATCAGGCGATAAAGTTTTACTAAAAGCCGAGCCTAGTATACAAAAAGGAATGTATTTTCCAAGATTCCATAGTAAAGTTGGTATTATAAAAGAAAAGCAAGGTAAATGTTACAAAATACTAATCAAAGACCATAACAAGGAAAAAGTTTTAATAGTTCATCCTATTCATTTAAAACGAGTATAAAATGCCACAAATAGAAGTATTAAATGAAAAATCTGTAGGTTTATCCGAATTAAAGGAAAAACTAGAAGAAATCAAAAAGCGTGATAAAGAATTAACATTTAGAGCTAATAAAGTTAAAGAATATTTAGATATATTTGCTAAGCTAAAATCAAAAGAAATTCAAGAGCTTAAATCAAAGATCGAAGCTTTACAAATTCCAAGATTAAAAGATAAACATATTATCAAGATCCTAGACATAATGCCTAAAGACTTAGATAGCTTAAAAACAGTGCTATCAGCTGAAAACTTAGCAATAAAACCAGAGGAAATCAAAAGGATATTAGAATGTTTAGTTTAAGAAAAAATGATAAAACGAGAAGTAAAAGAAGAAAGAGCAATTATATTGGATTTTTTGCCAAATGGCTATCCATTCGACAGAAGACCAATGCACATGAAGACAGCAATAGCGCAAGCTCTAGGAAAAGAACATTTTATATTACTAGAATTAGTTCCTAAAAAAGGTATTTTTTTACAGCCATATGAAGAAGTTTATATGGGTGAAGGTAAGCGTGATAAAATACATCATATTATAGGTAAAATTTCTTCTGATAAATTAACACAAACAGCCAAGTTAGAACTAGAAAATTTAATAAAAGATCTAGTAAAAAATAATCAGCAAAGATTTGTAAATTTCTTTAATAAATCTCAACCTATTAACACAAGAAGACATCAAATAGAACTATTACCAGGAATAGGAAAAAAACATATGTGGCAAATTATAGAAGAAAGAGAAAAAAAACCTTTTGAAAATTTTGAAGATATTAAAAAAAGAGTTAAATTAATGCCGGATCCAGAAGGTATTGTAATAAAAAGAATTTTAATGGAAATGGCTAATGAAGATAAATATAAATTATTTGTTGATGTCTAAATTAAACAAAACGTAATCTTTTTAAATAGCATCTTTATAAATCTCTTTATAAAAAATGAAAGATGTAAAAGAAATTATAAGAATATTAGGTTCAGATATTCCAGGAAATAAATCTATTCACTATGGTTTAAATAGAATTAAAGGTATTAGTTACAGTTTTTCTAATGCTATTTGTAATATCCTAGATCTAGATAAACAAAGAAAAATAGGTACTTTAGATGAACAAGAAATTAAAAAAATAGAACAACTTGTTAAAGATCAAAAAGACATTCCATCATGGTTAAAAAATAGAAGAAAAGATTATGAAACAGGTAAAGATGAGCATTTAGTAGGCACTGATGTTAAATTTAGAACTGATTCAGATATAAAAAGAATGAGAAAAATTAAAACTTATCGTGGAATGAGACATAGTTATGGTTTACCAGTTCGTGGTCAAAGAACAAAAGCTCACTTTAGAAAAGGATCTGCTGTTGGTGTTAAAAAAGCAGCAAAAATGGGTAAAACAGGTTAAAAATGGGACATCCAAAAAAATCAAAAAAGAAATTTTCACGTCCAGAACATCCATGGCGTGCAGCTCGTATAGAATTAGAAAAACCTTTAATGAAAGATTATGGTCTTGGTCATAAAAAAGAGATCTGGAAAGCAGATTCAATTTTAAGAAGATTCAAAAAGCAAGCTAAACTTTTAATTGCAAAAGAGAGTGAACAAGCAAAAAAAGAAGAAAAATTATTAATTGAGAAATTAGCAAGATTAGGCTTAATTAGCGAAAATGGAAAAATTGATGATATTTTAAGTTTAAACATAAACAACGTTTTAGATAGAAGACTTCAAACTCTAGTTTATAAAAAAAATTTAGCTAAGACTGCAAAACAAGCCCGGCAGTTTATTGTTCATGGTCATATAGATATAAATAATACAAAAGTTAATGTTCCTTCATATCTTGTTTTAAAAGAACAAGAGCATTTAATAAAATTCAATCCAACATCAAAATTACATAATGAGGAACATCCAGAAAGAATTAAAA
>Ga0315284_10000603_pt1 | contig 49088 bp, 44 predicted proteins | sample YL17G09_16_MG_FD_203696 | JGI IMG/M metagenome (GOLD analysis project Ga0315284, IMG submission 203696) | Sediment microbial communities from Yellowstone Lake, YNP, Wyoming, USA - YL17G09_16 | ecosystem: Environmental > Aquatic > Freshwater > Lake > Sediment | place: USA: Wyoming | collected...
TCCCTTCGCCCGGCAGAAGCGCGAGCAGAACGAGCGGATGCTCGCCCATTACGAGCGGTTCGCGCGGCTGGCGCGGGAGAGCGGGGACCCGCTGAAGACCGCGATGAAACTCGCGGTCGCCGCGAACATCATCGACACCGGAATCGGCCAGACCTATGATTTCGACGCCACGGCCAGGTCGGTCCTGGAGCGCGAATTCGCAGTCGATGATTCGCCGAAGTTCCGCGGTTTGCTGGCCGAGGCGCGCAACGTGGTGTATGTGCTCGACAACGCGGGCGAGGCCGTGCTCGACAGGCTCCTGATTGAGCATCTCGGAAACGTGGAAGTAACGTGCGTCGTGAGGCGCACGCCGATAATAAACGACGTTACCGCCGAAGACGCGCGGCAGGCGGGGATTGACAAGGTGGCGCGGATGGTGGATCCGGGGACGGACGCGCTGGGCATCCCGCTGGGGAAATGCTCGCCGGAGTTCTGGAAGATTTTCCGCGGCGCGGACCTGATAGTCAGCAAGGGCCAGGCGAACTACGAGACGCTTGACGAGTACGCGCGGGACGGGAAATTCGGAGGCAGGCTGTTTTACCTTCTCCTCGCGAAGTGCTCCTGTGTGGCGGATGAGTTCGGGGTGAAAGTGGGGGAGGCGGTTTTCAAGCAGGCATAGCAAGCGCCGGCGAGGGGCCGGCATTTCAATAACAGACGTTTACTTTAGGAAGTCTCAGATGTCATTGCACAAAAGCCTGGTAGCAAAAAGCACGCTTACGAAGCACCGCAACGTCCTGAGCCGCGCGGAGAGAATCAAGAAACTGCTGGAGGACGGGCGGTGGGACGAGAGCAAGTCGGTGTTCAACCTGCCGAAGGTTCTCAGCATAAAAATGCGCAAGAAGGGCAAAAAAGAAGCCAAGGTTGCCGAGGGCGCTGAGGCAGCCGCCGGCGTAGCGCCCGCCGCTGGAGCCGCTCCCGGCAAGGGTGCGGCAGCCGCCAAGGGCGCTGCTTCCGCCGCCGCGAAAGGCGCCGCCCCGGCCGCAAAAGCCGCCGCGCCCGCGAAGGAAGCAGCCAAGAAGCCCGCGCCCAAGAAATAGTTTTTCTTTCGCCGGTATTGCGACATCCCGCCCGCTCTGCGCGGCAGGGACATGCGTGGCGAAAAATAATCACGGGCCTTACCGCAATCGCGTAAGGCCCGTGTTTTTCTTTATCGGCAAGCCTGCTACGGCTGCGCCGGCGGCGCAGGCACGTTGGGCGGCATCGGCATGTTCGGCGGCATCGGGAATCCGCCTTCGCCGAACTTTTTGAATTTGCCCGCGCGGATGTCAGCCTTGATTTGCTCGTCGGTCATGCCCTTTTGTTTCATCATCATGACCACCAGGGCAGCGGCGTCCTTTGGCCAGCCGAGGTTTTCGAGCAGTTGCTCCGGCGTGATGTTCTCGTCCTTGTTGGCCTCGTCTATCTTGTTCTTTTCCTCAAGGGCTTGCTTCACGCCGTCGGGGTTCTTTTTGAAGACCGTGAGCAGCATACGGGCCTGAATTTCGGAGAAGCCCTTCATCTTAAGGTATTCGACCAGGTCATTTGCGGTCTTCATGTCAACATCCATCGGGCCGCCGGGCTTTGTGTGCTCGAAGTACTGGAACATCAGGTCAACCTGCTGCCGCGTGAAACCGCTCTGCGCCAGGCCGTTTCTGAAGGCGTCCAATATATCTTCATCGGTCAGCGGCGAAGGCTGCTGTTGCTGTTGTGCCATGGCCGTGCCGGGCGCCGGCGGGAACTGGAAACTGGGTTCGCTCATTGTCGCGTTGACCTCGGCTTCCGCGTCGCCGCGCTTAACAATGATTTTCAGCGCGTCGCCGATGTTTGCCTTGCTGACAAGCGCATCGAGCGCTCCCGCATCCTTGATTTCTTCGCCGTTGACCTTCGTGATTATGTCGCCGGGGGCCAATCCCGCCTCGGCCCCGCAGGTTTGCGGCTGTATGTTGAGGATCTTCACGCCAGGTCCGGCGAAAGATGTGTCAGCGCCGACTCCGAGAGTCGGGTGCTTGGGCGCTGTGTAAGATTTGAGGAATTCCACAAAGTCCTGCCCGATTGCCGCGCTGATTATCTTCACGACGGAATCGGTATCGGCCTTTGGCGACGCGGCGTATGCAGCGCCGATTTTCTTAATTGCATCCGGGCCGAACTTCTTTTCAATCTCAATGAATATCTGCGTGCAGCCGAGCACGTATGCCTTGTCGTACGGGCCGGGGTTTTTGTCGTTCCATTTCAGCAACTGGTCGCGATAATTCTCAAGGACCTTGTCGCCCCACTGCGTCTGCAGGAGTTTCTCCGCGTCGTTGCCGGCCAATTCTCTCGCGGCGCCCGCGCCGAGATAGGTGGTGAGGCCGAAGAGGAACCAGCGCGGATTGCTCTGGATGCTGTCGGGGTTGGACGCGATTATGTCGAAGAGGTATGCGAAGTTGAGCATGCCTTCGATGCTTCCCTTGATGCGCATGTCGTCCAGTGTGAACGCCTCCGCGTTGCCTTCCGGCACGGCGACGGGGAACTGCACGCTGCTCTTCGCCAGGTCGGTCTTCGGCTGGGGAACGCATAGCACAAGGTCGTCCGGCACGACGGCACGCAGAGTTATCTCGATGGAACTCTTCGGCTGCTGGATGCCGATTTTCGCGAGTTCGGCCTTGAGCAGCGAATCGACCTTTTCCGCGAGTTTCCGCGCCGCGTCAGTCCATCCTTCGGTATAGAAGACCTTGACGTTGCCGACCGTCAGGTTCATGAACTTCTCATCGGGACCGGCGGGTTGGACCAGTTTCGGCGGCGCTCCCGCCTCCAGGCCTTCCGCCCAGGCAAAGCCCGCGGCAAGCGCGAATACAAAAACAACAAGAGAACCTGCAATCGCTTTCATGCTGTCTCTCCCAAGTATGTTGTCGAGTAAAGCCGGAACTTCTCACCCAACGGGGCCTTGGTCCTGCGGCTGGGGCGGAGGCGCGGTCGGGAACTCGTTGACGTCGAAAGTGAACGTTGTCCGCTCTTTTAGCGTTGCCGTCAGTTCGATCTCCGTGTCGCCGCGCTTCACGGTGGCAACAACCTTGCCGCCCGGGCCAAGCGCGACAAGCACGCGGCCGAACTGCGGATTGTCTTTTATCTCGGTGCCGTTGATCTTGGTGATAATGTCGCCTTCCTGGAACCCCGCCTCCGCGGCGGCGCTGTCGGGCGTAATAGACTTGGCCTTGGCGCCGGGTCCCGTGTAATCACCGTCCGAGTTGAACCCCATCACGGGGTACTTCGCCGTGCACTTGAAGTTCTTCAGCCACGCGGCGAAATCCTGCCTGATGGCGTCGCTGATTGCCTTGCACAGCGTGTCCTTGTCGGCCTTGGGGGCCGCGGCGAGTCCCTTGCCTATCTTGACGAGCGCCTCCGGGCCGAACTGCTTCTCTATCTGCACAAAAATCTCCGCGCAAACCATCGCGAAATACTGGTCGGTCGGCAGTTTTTCTTTCCAGTTCCACGTCAGCAGTTTTTCGTTGAAGAATTCCAGTTTCTTCTCGCCGAAGAGGCTGTTGTACAGCCTGTACGACTCGTCGCCCAGCAGTTCCTGCGCCGCGAGGCTGAGGCAGTAGCCTACCATTCCGTTGATGAACCAGCGCGGGAAACTCACCGCCACGTCCGGCTGCGTGGCCTGTATCTGTAGCGCGAACGCGATGTTGAGAATACTGTACATCTGTCCTACGGCTATCAGGTCGTCTATGTCGTACTCCGCCTCTTGGCCTTGCGGGACGGCCATTACGTAGTGGATGGACTTGCCGTCCGCGCCGGGCAGCGGGACGGACTGGGTCTGCGCGAGTTGCTCAGGCGGCAGGGGGGCAAGGCCGAAATTGATTGTGACCGTCGGCTCAATCCCAAATCTCTGGAGCGCCGCTAGGAAGGCTTTGTTCATCTTCGGCGCTATCTTGTCTATTACATCCTTCCATGCCTTCGGTCCCATGGCGGTGACTTGCCCTTCGGTCGCCTTGTACATTTCCATTTGCTGGGCTTCCGCGGGAGGCTGTGCGGGCGGATTCTCGCCCGCCGCCGGGGGATTCTCACCCTGCGCGGTCGGCGCATCAGCAGCGTACGCGAGACCCGTCGCGAAAACAAGAAATACAAGCATCATTCCGCTGGTCAGCAACTTCATGGTCTTTCTCCGCTAAAAGGTTTCAAAATGCTCTTGGGAATTCCGTCGATAGGGAATTACATAGTATATCAATTAGTCCGCCCAATTCCATCAATATTTGTCCGCCGGATTATCCGGTTCAGCCTTCGGAGGCTCCGGGTCCGGCGGGAAGTTGAACGCGGGCTCGCCGATTGTCGCCGCAAGTTCAATCTCTTTGTCCCCGCGCTTTACGTGCGCCTTCAGTTCACCGCCGACTCCGGCCTCCTTCACGATCGCCTGAAGATCCACAAGGGCGTTGACCTCCTTGCCGTTGATCTTGAGGATTATGTCTTCCGCCTGGAAGCCCGCCTTCGCGGCGGCGCTGTTCTGCACCACCGAAACTATGCGGATGCCAGGCCCCTTGAATTCCTTGTCCGCGCCCACGCCGACTTGCGGATACTTGGGCGCTTCGTACTTGCTCAGGAACTCGACAAGGTCCGCGCCAATGGCGTCGTTGATGATTTTCACCAGCGAATCCTTGTCCGTTTTTTGCGCATTCGCGAAACCGGCCACGATTTTCTTGATTGCCTCGGCGCCGAACTTCTTTTCAATCTCGATGAACATCTGCGTGCAACCCGCGCCGTAGGCCCAGTCGTTTTGCGTGTCAAAATCCCAGTTCAGGAGTTTGTCGCGATAATGCTCCAGAATCTTGTCGTAGTATTGGAGTGGGCACAACTTGCCGGCCATGTCCGGATCGTTTCCAGCCAGTTCGCCCGCCATCTTCAGCCTGAGGTCTCCCGAAATGCCGTCGAGGAACCACCTCGGATTGCTTGTGGCCGCGTCCGGCTGCGCCAGCATCAGCGCCATCGTGCACATATATGACGCGGCGGACATGATGTTCTGCTTTGTTTCGAAAGAGTCCGTGGAGTACTTATCCGCGCCGCCCTCCGGGACGGCCATTGGAAACGCCACGATTTTTGTATTCATGTCCGTGGAAATCTCGGAACCGGCCAGGGCGCCCTCCTGGATGGTGATGGGGCGGAGCGTGATCTCGCACGTCCCTTGCGGCTCCATGGAAATGTACGCGAGCGCGGCCTTGATGCACTTGTCGGTCTGCTCGGCGATCTTCTGCGCCGCATCCTTCCAGCCTTCCATGTAAAATACCTTCACGCTGCCCGCTTCGATTGCCTGGAAGTTCTCGTCGGGCTGGTGCGGCCTGACCAGTTGGACCTTTATACTCTGGTTTTCTTTCTGTGCCGGCGGATTGGCCTTTTGCGGTTCATCCGCAAATGCCGGTGCAACAGAAATCAGCATGCCCGCGACCAGGAAAAGCATCATCAGCCCGAATAAAAACAATCTCATCGGTTTTCTCCAAAGTGATTTGGTGAAGGGGGATGTAATCGTATCCCAATGATACGTTCCCGCGCCGCGTCCGTTTGCCTTCATGGTAAAACGGCATTTTAGCATTTTCCCGTGGAATGCGGGAAGTCATCCGGTGTCAGGCATGGGCATCAGCCGCAAGGCCATTCGCCCGCAGGAGCGCCGTATCGGACAGGATTTTTTCCGTCGCGCCTTCGGCGACGATGCGCCCGTCATTGATTATTGCCGTGCGCCTCGTCGTGGCCCGCGCGAACGCGAGATCGTGTGTAACAATCAGTTTCGTCGCCTTGAGCGCGTTTATCGTTTCCATGAGCGCATGGCTCGTGCGCGGGTCGAGGTTCGACGACGGCTCGTCGAATGCAAGGATGTCCGGCCGCATCGACAGCACCGTTGCGATGGCGACGAGTTTTTTCTCGCCGAAACTCAGATGATGCGGGCTGCGCTCCTCGTAGCCCGAAATCCCGACGGTCGCAAGGCTTTCCGACACGCGGCTCCTCACGTCCTCCGGGCTAAGCCCGAGGTTCAGCGGGCCGAACGCCACGTCGTCGAAAACGCTCACGCAGAACAGTTGGTCGTCGGGATTCTGGAATACAAGCCCGACCCTTCGCCGGATTTCCTTGAGATTTTCCGCGGCGGCCGGCAAACCGTAAATTTTCACAGCGCCGTTTTCAGTCGGGAACAGGCCGTTCAGGTGCAGGAGCAGAGTCGACTTCCCCGCGCCGTTGGGGCCGACCACGGCGACCGACTCGCCCTCCTCGATGCGCAGGTCAAGTCCCTTGAGCGCCGCCCGTCCGTCCGGATACGAATAACGCAGGTTTGAGATTTCTATTGCAGTGCTCATATCAGTTATCACAAAACGAACCGCACAGCCGCCGCCAGCGCCGCGAAAGCCACGCCGCATGCGAGATCCGCCGTCTTCAGACTCAGCGGACGCACGCTGCGGAACGCGCCGTCGAACCCGCGCGCGGCCATCGCGCCGTAAACGCGCTCCCCGCGCTCAAAACTCCGGAGAAACATCGTGCCGACCATTCTTCCCAGGACCTGCGCGTGCCACATCCGCCCGCCGCCAAACGACCGCGCATCATGCGCGCGCTTCATCCGCTCGAACTCGTCAACAAAAATAAAAAGATAGCGATATGCGAAACTCAGCAACGCAAGAAAGAATCTCGGCACGCGCAGCCGCTCAAGCGCGCGCAGGAGTTCGCTGAAAGGCGTCGTCGACGTCAGCGCGACGATGCACAGGACGCCGCCCACCGCCTTTGCCGCGACGGAAATCAGCGTCGCGACGCCCGAAGGGTAATACCTGAGCCCAAGGACGCCGATGCCGCGGCCCGCTTCGCTCGTGTAATGCGGCACGAACGGCGCGACCGCCGCGAAGAGCAGCACAAACGGCGCGACGATGAGAAGCCTTGCCAGAATATGCCGCAGGGGGATTTTGGACAGAAGGAACACGCTCGCCAGTATTGCGAAATACGCCGCGAAAGGCAGCGCGCGCTCAACGGGCGTGGTGACAATCGCGATAATTATTCCCAGCGCGCAAAGCGCCTTCACCCGCGCGTCGATTCGATGCACGGGGCTGTCGAGGCCGCTGTATTTGTCCAGAAAGGAATGCTTCAACTTCTGCGCCCTCTTATCGCGTTGACGACGAAGAATGTCAGGCCGAACGCCAGCAGCGTCCCGATAAGTCCGGCGAGGCCCACCTTTATGAAATTGCTCTTGCCCAGCCCTATTTCGTAGTCGGCGATGGGGGCGTACTGCCAGACCTGTCCCTGCTGCTGAACCGAGATCATTTTCTCAAGAGCGTCCGGGCTGGCGGAGGCGAACGGAGAAAGAATCGTGCCCAATACCAGCGCCACGCCCAGGCCGGCCACTACAAAGCCCCATGCCGGCGATGCGACCCGCTCCTTCGGCGCTGCAACCGCGCCGATCCCACGCCCGTGAAGCGCATAAATCAGGTCCGGCCTTGTGGCCAAGACCAGGGAAACGGCAACGGTTGTCATGATGGCCTCGCCGATTCCGATAAGCGCGTGAACCACGCCCATCGCGGGCATGGCAATCGATATTGGGAATGTCCCGGACGCGCCGAGCATCACCGCGCACGACAGCGCGGACGCGACAATCGAGACCCAAGCCGCGACCGCAGCCGCCGCGAGCATCCCGCTTTTGTTTCTGGGCAGAATCGCCCGCAGTCCCGTAAACACGGCGTAGCCAAACAGCGCGCCGATTATGCCCATGTTGAATACGTTGCTGCCGAGCGCGGTAATTCCGCCGTCGGCGAACATGAGGCACTGCAACACGAGGACCGAGGCCATCACCAGCACGGCCTCAAACGGTCCGAGCAAAATGGCGGCGAGCGCCGCTCCCACAAAATGCCCGCTGGTCCCTGCGACCACGGGGAAGTTGAGCATCTGCGCCGCGAAAATGAACGCCGCCACAACGCCGAGAAGGGGTATCTTTCGCTGGTCGAGGACGCTGCCCGCGCGCCTGAGCGCATATCCCACAACGCCTATGCTTGCGGCGGCGGATGCGATGTTAATTGGCGTGCTTACGAATCCGTCCGGTATGTGCATCACCATTCTCCATTAAATATTTATGCTGCCGTCAAAGATTTCAGGCAGCCGTGAGCGTGAGCTTGCCGTGCTTGACGCCGCGCATGCTTATCAGGCCGTCGGCGATCTTTTTGACGCGCGCGGCCTTGCCCTTGAGGATTATTACCTCCAGGCAGTTGTGCGCGTCGAGATGGACGTGCAGGGAAGAAACGATTGCCCCGTGGTCCCTGTGTTGCAAGTCCGTGAGGCGGTCGCTCAGTTCCCGCGTGAGATGGGAATAGACGAGGGTAAGCGCGCCGACGACGTTGCCTTCCGGCGCGGCCACTTTTTCCTGAATAATGGCGTCGCGTATCAGGTCGCGTATGGCCTCGGACCTGTTGGAGTAGCCGCGTTTTTTGATAAGGCGGTCGAATTGCGCGATGAGGGCATCTGGCATCGATACGCCGAAGCGGGTCAATGGCTGTTTCATGACACTCTCCATTAGTAGCACGTTATTGAAAATTGTAGCACGGCGGCGGGGGGATGTCAATGCGCAATTGTCCTGACGCAATGAATGGATAATGCGAGGCGGTCCCTTGCACGGGCTAGTTGGTTTGCGCATCCTCCATGTAGAGGATGCGTCCGCAGGATTTGCAGTAGATGATGCCGTTGTCGGCGAGGACGAGGTTGATGTCCTGCTTGGTTACCGGCAGGTTGCAGCCGAGGCAGGTCGCCGCGTTCCGGTCAAGGACCGCCATCGCGTCGCCGTCGTGCCACTCGAACAGTTTGCGGTAGCGCTGTATCAGTTCCGGGTCGATTGTCTTTTCTATTTCGGCGGCGTTTGCGCGCAGTCCCTTGACGCTGGCGTCGAGCGCAGCGATGTCGCCGTTGATTTTGGCCTCGTAGCGGACGATTTCCGCCTGCTCCTTCGCCAGCGCGTCCTTGAGCGAATGGAGTTCGGAGTTCATGTCGTCCACCTCGGTCATGAGCCTGAGAATGGTGTCCTCAAGCCCGGAGTTCTGCTTGCGCTCTTCCTCGACGCGTTTGTTAAGGCCGGCGTATTCCTCGTTCGTTTCCGCCTGGGTCAACTGGCCCAGGAGTTTGTTTATGTCGGCCTCGTTGGACTTGAGGTCGAGGTTGTGCCTGTCTTCTTCTTTCCTGGTCTCTTTGATTTTCTTCTGCAGTTCGTCGATCCGGGCGGTGTGGACCTGGATTTCGGAACGCCGGTTTTCGATTGCGGCGCGCAGGGCGGCCTTTTCGTCCTCGCACTCGCGTATTTTGTCGTTGACTTGCTGGAGTTCTTTTAAAGACCTGATTTGTTGATTCATGTATAGCCTCTGCGCTGCGTCTCGGCGGTCTCCAGGAACCCCTCCAGTTTTCTGCTTCTGATGGGGTGCTGGAGTTTGCGGACGGCCTTGGCCTCTATCTGGCGGACGCGTTCGCGCGTGACCTTGAATATGCGCCCGACTTCTTCGAGCGTGTAGGTGTAGCCGTTGCCGATGCCGTAGCGGAGTTTGATAATCTCGCGCTCGCGGTAGGTGAGCGTGTTGAGCACCTGCTCGATTTTGTCCTTGAGCATTTCGTGCGTGGCGGCGGTAACGGGCGATTCCGCGCCCTGGTCTTCGATGAAATCGCCGAAGTAGGAGTCGCCGCTTTCGCCTATCGGGCGGTCAAGGCTTATCGGGTGGCGCGCTATGTTGAGCACGCGCTTGGTCTCGTCGATTGAGATGGCGGATTCGCGCGCGACTTCCTCGATCGTTGGCTCGCGGCCGTATTTCTGGGTGAGGCGCTTGGTGACGTTGCGCAACTTGCTCATCGTTTCGATCATGTGGACCGGAATCCTGATGGTCCGGGCCTGGTCGGCGATTGAGCGCGTGATGGCCTGCCGGATCCACCATGTGGCGTAGGTGGAGAACTTGTAGCCGCGGCGGTACTCGTATTTTTCGACGGCCTTCATGAGTCCCGTGTTGCCTTCCTGGATGAGGTCGAGGAAGGAGAGCCCGCGGTTGCGGTATTTTTTTGCGATGCTGACGACCAGGCGGAGGTTTCCGCTGGAGAGTTTGCGCTTCGCGTGTTCGTACGCCTGGTAGCGGCGCTCGATGAGTTCGGCGCGCCTGCGGAGGCGGTCATGTTCTTCCATGACGGTGTATTCGAGTTCCTCGAGGCGGCCGGAGAGTTCCCTGATTCGCGCAGCGACGCCGTTGCGCCCGCGCCTGCGCTTGAGTTTTTCGATCTCTTCGACCAGCGCGCGCATTTCGTCGCTGATGCCGCGCAGGCGGGCCATCATGGGCTTGATGCGCTTGGTCTGGATGTTGAGTTCTTCGAGCAGGAGTATGCCCTTGCGGCGGCGGTTCTTGATGCGGCGGCGGATTTCGACCTCATCGGCGCGTGCGAGCCTGCCCTGCTTGAGGAGGGCGTAGTCGCCCTTGTTGCGCTCGATGGTGGCGCGGATGGTGCGGACGTTCTGCGGGATGCGCTCGATGACTTCTTCCTTGCCGAGGTCGATGGCGGAGCGCAACTGGAGAGTGCGGTCGAAGGCGAGTTCGCCGCGCTCGACGTTTTCCAGGATTTCCAGCGCCATCAGTTTTGCGTAGTCGGATTCCAGCAGCGTGCGCCTGAAGCGGATGCGGGTGAACTCGATGCGCTTGGCCAGGTCGATTTCCTCCTCGCGCGTGAGCAGCGGTATCTGGCCCATCTGCGTGAGGTACATCCTCACGGGGTCGTCGATGCGCTCGACTTCGCGCGGGATTTCGAGCTGGGGCTCCTCTTCCGTGCGGGCAGGAGCCTCGACTTCGACTTCGATTTCCTCCTCGGGCGGTTCGTCCTTGATCTCGATGCCCTCTTCATCGAGGGTCATCAGGATGCTGTCAAGTTTCTCCGGCGAGATGATGTCGCTGGGCAGGAAGTCGTTGACCTCATCGTAGGTGAGGAAGCCCTTTTCCTTGCCTCGATCGATAAGACGCTTGACCTGCTTTTCGATTTTCTGTGCGATCATCGACAATCCTTCAAAAACGGATAAGATGAATCAGCGGGCATAACGCCAAGAACGTTAACGGTCCCATGAACTTACTTTTTTGATTCACCTTTTTTGAGCAATGATTCTATGTTTTTAAGAAACTCCACCTGCTCGGACTCGCTGATTTTGCCGAGCCTGCCGACCTGGGCGAACTGCTGGTTCACTCCGCGCGCGTCGGCGATTTTCTGGAACTGCCGCGCGCAGTCGTCGTAGAGTTTCCCGTAATCCACCTTTTCAGATATATACGATTCAAGTTCCGCTATTATTTGACCTGATGAGGCATCCTGCAGATGATCAATCAAGTCGGCGACATTCACTTTCCCCTTTTCCGCGGTCATTCTCATGATTTCCGCGGCGATGGCGCGGCGGCTTTCGTCGCGGAAGAGCGCCAGCCAGCCGTTCTGCTCCACGCGCGCGGCGTATGTCGGCGCGGCGAGCATCAATTCTATGACGTAGTCCTCCAGGCCGCGCTTTCGCACCTGCGCCTGCGGCTCGGCTTCCGCCGGCCTGCGCGCGACGCCGGTTATCGCCGTGAGTCTCCCGCGTATCGAGGCTTCCGACACGCCGAACGCTTCGGCGACTTTTTTCAGCAGAAGTTCCCTTTTGGGCAGGTTGCGGAAGGTAAAATTCGCCACGGAGCGCAGAATATCATCTATAACGTCCGACTGCCCGGAAACGGTCTTGAAATCCGGCCTTTTTTGGCCGGCGGCGATCTTGTAATCGAAGAAATCCATCGCGCCGCCAAGAACGGATTGGAACGCCCCGCCGCCATTCGCCAAGACAAAGTCACAGGGGTCCTGATCCTCCGGCATCACGGCGACCTTCACCTCCAGTTCCGCCTGGAGCAGCACGTCAATTCCGCGCTGGGATGCTTTCTGGCCCGCCTCATCGCCGTCGTAGACCACAATGACGTTGCGGGTAAAGCGCTTGAGCAGCCGCGCGTGTTCGGCGGTCATGGCCGTGCCCAGCGTCGCCACGACGTTCTTTACGCCGTTCTGGTGGGCGAGGATGACATCCGTGTAGCCCTCGACAACAGCCACGGCGTTCGCCGTTGCGATTGCCGCCTTGGCCCAGTTCAGGCCGTAAAGGTTTCTGCTTTTGCTAAAGAGCGTTGACTCCGGCGAGTTCAGGTACTTCGGTTCCGAATCGTCCATCACCCTGCCGCCGAAGCCCACGACGCGCTCCTGCGTGTCGTAAATAGGGAACATCACGCGATTTCGGAACCGGTCGTAGTACCCGGGCTCATTCTCTCTCTTTATCACAAGGCCAATACTGGCCATGGTTTGCAAGAACTGCGGATCCTTTACCTTGCCGACCAGAAAGTCCCAGGAGTCCGGCGCAAATCCAAGGCCAAAAGTTTCGATGGAGGATTCGGAAATGCCCCTTTTTTCCAGGTAATCAAGGGCCTCCGTTCCTTCTTTCTGGCGCAATACCGTATGATAATGCCTTACCGCTCTTGCGTTTACTTCATATAGCGCCTTTTTGTTGACAGCGCCTTTTTCATCAGGGAATTCGTGCTCCCTGCGCGGAATCTGGTAGCCGATTTTTTCCGCAACTAGTTCCACCGCTTGCGGAAACGGCACTTTTTCAACTTCCATTACGAAAGTAAAAACGTTACCTCCCTTGCCGCAACCAAAGCAGCGAAATATCTGTTTGGCCGCGTTGACATTGAACGAGGGCGTTTTCTCGTCGTGAAACGGACAGAGGGCTTTGAAGTTTTGGCCGGCTTTTTTGAGAGGGACGTAATTCGAAATTATATCAACGATATCAGCGCGATCTCGAATTTCGTCGATGACGTGTTGGGCAAAAAATCCCGCCAACGTGCTCCCCCCTCCAAGTATCTCTATATCATGATTGAGGTTACAACTTCCTCTCGCCGGCGGCTCAGGCATAATGTACCCCCCCCTCTGGGGCGTTGGGCCATAAACCTTACAATTATACCCCGTTACGGCGCATTTGTCAAGTGAAAGTTCAAAAACCGTGCAAACTTTTTCCCAACATTAAAATGTTCTTAATGGGGAAAAACTGTGTGTTGTGCGGTATGAAGCCTCCGCGCGAACATCCGTCAAGAGAAACAAGGGGGTATTTACCGTCTTACCGGCGTGAACTTGAGGCGGAAAGGGAATTGGCCAGGACGCAAATTTGTGGAACGGCGAGGGATTCACCGCGGATGAGCGGGTCGAGGCCGGATTGCTCGATTGCGGACTTGATGCGCGCCTTGTCAAGCCCGCCGATTTTTGCGCGGTCAAGCGCGTTGAGCAGGTTTTTGCGGCGGTAGTCGAAGACGGCGCGCGCGACGGCGCGGAACATCGCATAATCCTTGAGAGGCGGCTTCTCAAGACGCGGCGTCAGTTTCACCACGGCGGAGTTCACCTTCGGCTGCGGCCAGAATATCTGCGTTGGGAGTTGTCGGAGGATTTTTGCCTCGCTGTGATACCGCGTGACCACGGTGAGGAAGCCGTAGTCCTTCGAACCGGGTGGCGCGTTCAGGCGCTCGGCAACTTCCAACTGTATCGTGAGCACGATCCGCTCGTACGGCAAATCTCCGCTCACGAGGTCGATTATCGCGGGCGAGGAGATGCTGTATGGGATGTTCGCCACAACCTTGAAGACCGCGCCGGGGATGGATGCCATCGCGTCCCGCACCGCTGCGATGACTTCCGGGTTCAGTCTGTCGCGTTTTTCGAGGATGTCGGCGTGGAACTGCCTGACGTTCGTGAATTGAGCGAGGAGTTCGCGCGAGAGTTCAAACATCGCGTTGTCCATCTCGACCGTGATGACAACGCCAGCGCGCTGGACGAGTTCGTTGGTCAGAAGCGCCGTGCCGGTGCCGATTTCAAGAACAACGTCCTTTCGGGTAAGTTCCGCCTGCTCGGCGATCCAGCGCAGCATGTTGCGGTCGGTCAGGAAATGCTGGCCGAGTTTTTTATCGACGGTAATCCCGCGCTCGGCGAGGAACTGGCGCAGTTCAGTGGGCGTGGTCGGTATGGTCATGTTTGTGTTCTTCGCCTGGACGACAGTTACATTTGCATTTGAATTCCGCGGCGATCTCTTCATTGCAGGGATGGTCAGGATTAAGTTCATGAGCGCCGGAGTCGCACGGGCGGGTGATTTTTTCGCCTCTGGCAAGCCGCGCGGCCTGTTTGCCGAGGGACCACAACAGCCCGGCCGTGAGCAAGACCGCGCCGGCGATGCGCAGCCACTCCGGCAGCATCTCCGCGGTCTTCCCAATAACCGCGCTCGCCTGAAAGTGCGGCCCGTACAGGCCGGCGTACACGCCGTTGAGCAGCAAGCCCATCCCGATGCTCACCACGGCGATTCCCGCGAGATACACGGCGGTGGTCTTAAGCCCAAGATGCCGCGCGACAACGGTGATGCCGGCGGCGTTCGTGGCCGGCCCGGCCAGCAGCAGCACAAGCGCCGCGCCCGGCGATATCCCCGCGAAAATCAGCGACGCGGCCAGCGGCGTCGCTGTTGTCGAGCACACGTAGAGCGGTATAGCCACAACCAGCATGACGAGCATCTGGAGGAAGTTGTTGCTCACGTATTGCCCGAAAAGGCCCGGCGCGGGGACGAGCGCTTCAATAGCCGCGGCAATAAGGATGCCGATGACTAGCCACTTGCCGAGGTCGTCAAACATGTCGATGAAGGCGAAGCGCATGCCGTGGTGCAGGCGGTTGACAATCTTGAGGCGGCTTTCGGGATAATAAACGGAACAGCATGCGTTCTCGTGGAACGCGATATCGTTGTTCCCGTTCTTCTCCTTCACAAAATCGCAGGCCGTGCCGGTAAAAAGCGCGGTGATGAACGCGGCAATCGGGCGGAATATCGCCATGACGGGGTCGAGCAGCGCGAATGAGATGGCAATGGAATCAACGCCCGTCTCCGGCGTGGAGATGAGAAACGAGATGGTCGCGCCTTTGCTTGCGCCGTTTTTGCGCAACGCCATGGCCGCGGGCAAGACTCCGCACGAGCACAGCGGGAGCGGCAGGCCGATAAGGGACGCGCGCAACACCGAGCCGAACCGCCCCGTGCCAAGATATTTCTGGATGCGCGTCGCCGAGACAAACGCATGGAGCACGCCGGCGATGGCGAAGCCGAAAAGCATGAATACGCCCGCGTCAAGCGCGATATCTACTATGGCGTTCCCGAATTTTCCCAAAAATATGCTTATCGTTTCCATTACGGCAAACGTCCTTTGCTGTTCACGGTGTCAGACCGCATTGCTCACCAGAGGGGACTGTCCCCATTACGGAACGCGGCCCCGATATTCCTTGTATTTATCACAAACGAAAGATCGGGGCCAGTTCGTAGATGGGGACTGTCCCCGTCGGCGCACAGCAAGATTAACCCGAAGAAAGTTTAACATACTCGCATCGAGTTACAAGCGGTATCGGCAAATCCGCCTTATTATATATGAACGCGCCTGGCGGCAGGACGGTCTTCGCGGCAAGGGGGCCAGGCCCTTCTTGTCGGGCCTTTTGCGGGATAAGAAAAAATTTTGCGATTCGGGGAATTTTTCACTTGACAAACCACATTTGACGGTGTATAATTACACACTGTTCAGTGGGGGCAAGGGCGAAAAGTTCAAGGTTCCAGGTTCAAGGTTCAAAGAAAGGCTGTTAGGACCTATTGTGGAGCGCGCCCGCCCTCGGGCGCGGGTTTCGGGGCGATCCGCCGAATATGAGGCATACGAAAAACAAAAATTTTAGACCTCGCCGGATGACAGGCACAATCTACGAGCGAGCCTCGCTCGGCTCGGCTGCGCTCCGTAATTGTGCCAGTCACCTCACCCTCCTTCGGGGTGCGGGCAAGCCCTTGTATTCTGGTGTGGCAATAGGAGGGGTGAGAATCCCGGGACTTTCCGGGACGGAAAGTTGCAAGTGCTGTTGCGACAAGGGGTAATGAAAACGCGCGAAAGTGGGAAAATCCGGGACTTTGTGCCACATTTGTGCCAAAAATCCCGGAAAGTCTCACAAAAAGGCGCTCCGTTTCGGAACGGAATGGGGGCAAACGCGTATTCTACGAGCAGGGCGACCATTCGGGCACGGGGAATTTAGAAAACGAATCACAGCCCCGACCTTTCGACTAAGCATGTCTAAGGAATGTCGGGGCGGCCATGCCACATGGCCAAAGGCATGTGAAAAACTTATTTGGAGTTACCTGGATAACTGGATTCCAGATTTCCAGATTTCCAGATTTCCAGATTGCCAGATGACCAGATGTCCAGTTAGTCCAAATGGTGGCTGCCCCATCGGCTGGCGGTGTTGCAGGATTATTACATGCTCCCGAAGCATGAAATCATTTGAAAATTGCGCGCTCAATGTTATCATGGTGCCCTGTTGAGAGGGTTTCCGATTTGCCTACGAAAGGATTGGACATGGCTAATTATATCGAAGGCAAACTGAACGGCGAAGGGCGGAAGTTCGGCATCGTCGTCAGCAGGTTCAACGAATTCATCAGCAAGAAACTGCTGGAAGGCGCGCTGGACTGCCTTATCCGCCACAACGTCGAGGACGATGACATCGACGTGATGTGGGTGCCGGGGGCGTTTGAAATCACGCTGGCCGCGCTCAGGATGGCCCAGAGCAAGAAGTACAACGCGGTCATCGCGCTGGGCGCGGTCATACGCGGCGCGACGCCGCATTTCGACTTCATCGCGTCCGAGGTAACGAAAGGCATCGCGATGGCGGGCGTCACGACCGGCTTGCCCGTGATATACGGCGTCATCACGCCGGACACGCTGGAGCAGGCCATTGAACGCGCCGGCGCAAAGTCCGGCAACAAGGGCGCGGAAGCCGCGATGTCCGCGCTGGAGATGGCGGACCTCTTCGCCAAGCCGGGCAAGAAATAAGCGGTCAGGCGAGGGAACGGCATAAGTCGCGCAGCCGCCGGCGGCGACATGCCGCAGCCGGCAATTTCCGGTTCTAGGGTTAACAATGCGCGGAAGAAGCAAGGCGCGGCAGTTGGCCGTGCAATATCTTTATCAATACGACCTGTTGAAAGACAAGGCCTCCGACCTTGAGGCGTTTCTGGGCAACGAGAATGCGGAGGAGGATGTCGCAACGTTCGCGCGCCAACTTGTCGAGGGTTGCCGTTCGCACTGGGACGAACTGAACGCGGCCATCGTTGAGGCCTCCGAACACTGGGACCTGAAGCGCATGCCGGTAATCGACAGGAACGTCCTGCGCGTGGGAGTGTACGAACTGAAATACTGCCTCGACGTGCCGGCGAAGGTCGCAATCAACGAGGCGATAGAACTCGCCAAGGCCTTCGGCGGAAAGGACAGCGGCGGATTCGTGAACGGCCTGCTCGACAAAATCCGGCTGGCCGTGCGGAAGGAATAGGCCGCGATGGAAATCACGATGGAAGGTCGCGAACCGGTCACGCGCGATCTTCCGTTTTTTTGGACGGAGGAATAGTTGAACTTCCGGGCGATACTGCTTCAGAACGGCCCGCCGCCCGCGCCGCAAAGCGGCGGTTCAGCCGACGTCATAATTCTCGTCGTCGTCGCCGCGCTCGTGCTGCTGCTCGCCGCGGCGGTGCTTATGCCGGTCGTGCGCAGGAGCAAATGGTTCAAGGCGATGCGGAAGAAGGCGGAGAAGCGCCGAGAGGAAATGGAAAAGGCCGCAAAGTCCGCCGCGCCGGTGATGGGCGGCATGAGGAAAGGCAAGAAGCCCGGCCTCGTGGACCAGGAAGCCGAGGTTGAAGACATCGACTGGTTCGACGAAGAGGCCGCCGTCGAAGAGCCGCCAACGGCCGTCACCGAGCCTTTCGTGAAACTGGAATCGAAGTCCTCGAAGGCAAGCCTCATCGAGCGCGGCCTGAGCAAGACGCGCAAGAAGATGTTCACCAACCTTCGCAGCGTCTTCACGGGAAGGCATCTCGACGACGAGGTCATCGAGGAAATCCGCGCCAGCATGCTCGGCGCGGACATGGGCCCGCGCTTCACGGAAGAAGTCATAGAGCACATCAAGGAGAAGTGGCACACTCACGAAATCGAGGACTACGAGCGCCTTGAGCAGTACCTCAAGGACTACGTGAAGAAGGACCTGAAGCAGTGGAACCTGCGGGTGAACTGGGCCGAAAGCGGGCCCACCGTGATTCTGGTGGTCGGCGTGAATGGGTCCGGCAAGACGACGTCAATCGCCAAACTCGCCTGGCAGTTCAAGAGCGAGGGGAAGCATGTAATCGTTGCGGCGGCGGACACGTTCCGCGCCGCGGCGGTGGACCAGTTGTCCATCTGGGCGGAGCGCACCGGTGTTGACATAGTCAAGCACGCGCACGGCAGCGACCCCGCCGCGGTGGCCTACGACGCCGTGGACGCGGCAATGGCTCGCGGGGCCGACGTCATCATCGTCGACACCGCTGGCAGGCTGCACACGCAGAAAAACCTGATGCGGGAGTTGGACAAAATCAAGCGCGTCATAGCGAAAAAAATCCCCGGCGCGCCGCACGAGGTCATCATGGTGCTCGACGCGACCACCGGCCAGAACGCAATTTCGCAGGCGAAACTCTTCACGTCCGTCGCGGATGTTACGAGCATATTCCTGGCGAAACTCGACGGGACGGCCAAGGGCGGCGTGGTAATCGGCATGCGCGAGGAGATTGACATCCCGGTGAAGTTCGTCGGCCTCGGCGAGACGCCGGAGGACATCGCGCCGTTCGACCCGGACATTTTCATCGACGCGATGTTCGAGTAATCCGGACGCGCGGCAACAAAAAAAGCCCCGACGTGACATGGGGCTTTTGTGTTGTGGTGCAATATCACGATGTTAACTCTTCTTCCAGCGCATTTAGACCGCCCCGCCGCATAAACTAACCATATTTTTTTACATACAATAAAAGTTTTTTGCCTCCCGCTTCGATGGTCGGCGCTTTCTCCTTGTGGCCGGACTTCTCCGCGGCGGCGACCGTCTGGCCGTGAGTGGCCGCTTCGCCCCGGCTTGCGCTAATCCTGGATATTCCGACGGCGACTGACAATACGCACATCGTTATCACAACCAGTGCTCGCCTTTTCATGCTGATCTCCTCCTTCAGCGGTTGGACGATTGCCGCACCAATGTACCATTCCCCTTCAAACAAGGCAAGAATGTTCCCCGCAACATCGCTCACGCAAACCCAAATGATTCGCGCCGCCGCGACAAACAGCCCCCGGACTTTTGAGCCTACCTATGTGGCCTACCCGCCCGAGCGCACAATCGACTATATATTCGGTCCCGCGCAATGGACGCTCGAGGAAGAAAAAATCCTTGTCAATGAACTTTCCGACCATTATGCGGTCATGGCAATTCTCCGCGCCGGGCAAAAATATTGAATGAAACAACCGCTCTTGCCATATATATAGTAGTATTCAGAGGGGCGCCGGGCGGTTGTCCCGCCTGCCTGAGAAAATTTCGAAATTTTTATGGGCAAAACAACTTGACATAGTGGGGGTAAGAATGGTATTATTATATTGAATTGGTTTGTGGAGATGCACTCCCCACAGTTATTTTCCAAGTTTGACCCATAACCTCCTTATCCGGCGCAAGCCGGTTAGGGGGGGTCTCCTTTTAACCATGCCTCCTGCTTGGCTTCGGCTGGGTGGGAGGCATATTATTGATTAGGCTGTCAGACTATTGGGAAAAGGTCGCCGCATTGGGCCTTTCCTCCCTAACAGTTCAGCGGTCTAATAGTCTAACAGTCTTGCTTTTTTTTCTTGATTTTTGCCCGACCGCCTATATCATAAGCCCTCTTCGTATTGACCCGCTTCCAGTAAATCACATGGGAGAACATGATGAAGATCGTTGTTTGCATGAAACGCGTGCCCGACACCGAGGCCAAGATAAGAATCGACGCCTCGGGAAAGGCCATAGAGACAACCGGCTTTGAATTCGTGCCGAATCCCTACGACGAATACGCCGTGGAGGAGGCGGTAAAACTTAAAGAGAAAATTGCCGGCTCCGAAATCGTGGTCCTGACCATCGGCCCGAAGGACTCCGCCACGCAGATGCGCAAGTTGCTGAGCATGGGCGCGGACCGCGGGGTGCTGCTCCTAGCGGACACCGCGAACCTCGATTCATGGTCGACCGCGAGGCTGCTCGCTGACGCGCTCAATACCATCGAGCACAACGTTATCTTCATGGGCAAACTCGCCACGGACACCTACGATTTCTCCATCGGCGCGCAGTTGGGCCAGATGCTCGGCCTGCCGGTCGTTACGCAGATCGTCAAGTTCACCGAAAACGGCGGCAAGGTAATTTGCGAGCGCGAGGTCGAAGGCGCTAAGGAGGTCGTCGAGGTTTCCCTCCCCGCCATATTCACCGCCGAGAAGGGCCTGAACGAACCGCGCTACCCGAAACTTCCCGACATTATGAAAGCGAAAAAGAAACCCATCGAAGAACGCGCCGTCACCCTTCCGCCGTCGAAAATAACTTTCGTGAAAATGGACTACCCGCCCAGCCGCCCGCCGGGCAAGATAGTCGGAACAGGCGTTGAAGCAGTGCCTGCTCTTATCAACCTGCTCAAGAATGAAGCCAAAATAATCTGAGTGGAGGCAGCAATGGCCAATGACATTCTAGTATATTGCGAACAAAACCAGGGCGCTTTCCGAAAGGCCGGCGTCGAGGCGCTTCACAAGGCCTCCGAAGTCGCCCCGATGTATCGGGGCGGCAGGGCGATCGCCGTCCTCATCGGTTCCGGCGTCTCCGCCCTCGCCCCGAAAACGGGCGAGTATGGCGCCGCAAAAGCGGTCGTCATCGAAAACGATGCCCTGAAGAATTTCAGCATTTCCGCTTACAGCCAGGCTTTCGCCGCAGTCGCCAGGAAGATACAGCCCGCCGCGATTTTCCTCCCCGCAACCACCCAGGGCAAGGACCTCGGCGGAGCGCTAAGCGCCCTGCTTGAGACCGGCATCGCCGCGGACTGCACCGCTATCAGGCTCGATGGCGGCAAACTGTTCGTCACCAAGCCCATCTATTCGGGCAAAGTTTACGCCACCGTCCAGTTTAACTCCTCGCCCGCCATCGTCTCGCTCAGGCCGAACGTCTTCCCCGCGGGCAACCCGGACACCGGCAAGACCGCCGAAGTGGAGAAGATGGACGTGCCCGTCACGCCGCGCGAATCCGTCAAGGAAGTCGTCCCCACCGGCGGCGGAAAGAAAGAGTTGACCGAGGCCGACATCATCGTCAGCGGCGGCCGCGGCATGAAGGGCCCGGAGAACTACGCCATCCTTGAGAAACTCGCCGCCCTTCTCAGCGCCGCGGTCGGCGCCTCCCGCTCCGCGGTTGACGCGGGCTGGCGGCCGCATTCCGACCAGGTCGGCCAGACGGGCAAGACCGTGTCACCGAAACTTTACGTGGCATGCGGCATTTCCGGCGCTATCCAGCACCTTGCGGGAATGCGCACGTCCAAATGCATCGTTGCAATCAACAAGGACAAGGAAGCGCCGATTTTCCAGATTGCAGATTATGGGATTGTAGGTGATCTATTTGAAGTCGTCCCAGTTCTGACCGAGGAATTGAAGAAAGTCCTTTGAGAAAAACCAATCGGGCGAAAATGGGAAAGCCGCTCGCACGCGCGGGCGGCTTTTCTCGTTTTGCGAACTATCGCGCGGGCGCGACGCGCGCGGCGAAAAACGCCCCGGGCCGCCCCATCAGCAACGCAAGAAGAATCACCGCCACGCCGCTGAAGTGCATCGCCAGCCGCAACATCACAAAATGCAGCAGGCTTCCGATGTCCCACGGCGTCACAAGCAAAATCAAATAATAAAGAACCACGTGCGCGCCCAGCAGAAGACTTATGAACAGTATGTTCTTGCGAAATACCCCGCCGATGAACATCACGCACGCGACAACGAGAACCGGCCAGAACAGCGTCCATCCGCTAAGGCTGCTCACGGCTCCGCTCTTTGCGAATTCCAGCGGCGTCATGCCGTCGGCCGCGTACGTGAGAATCGTCCCGGCGTTGTGTTCGAGACCGTACTGGATGCGGTCAAGCGTCAGTTGCCGCGGATAATTCTCGTCAATAGCCGGAAGCCCAGCCCGCCACACGAGCCACGGCGCCGAAAGGACAAACACCACCAGAGGCAAGAGCAAGAGCGCCAGCACTTGCCGCCTTTGCACAGTCGCCCTGCCGATGAGAACGACAAACAGCGCAAAGAACGACACGATGGGCGCTATCGCAAGCCCCTCGTTCTTCGTGAAGAGCGCGGCTGACAGGAGAACCGCGGCGGCGACCAGCGTCATGAATCTCGCGCCCCTCTCTTCGCCCGCCGACGACTCTCCGGAAATCCATCGCAAAATAATTATCACCGCAAGAGTGTAAAAGAAGATAAGCGGCAGGTCGGCATAACCGCTCGACGCCGACCCCTCGCCAAGACCGCCCCAGTTATAAATCAGCGGCAGAAAGGTCGCGAACACGGCCAGCAGCGCCCCCGCCTCAATCGGCCCGAGCCGGCGGCGCAGTTCCGAGTATATGCTCATCAGCAGGCATGTGTAGAACACCGGAAAAAGCAGTTTCACGCGCAGGTCGTCAACCCGCCCCATGAAGGCGTAAGAATACGTTTCCAAAATCGGCACGAGAAGCGGGTAGTTCGGGTGCTGGTGGACCTGCGACTCGTCGCGGAAGTCGGGCGAATAGAGAGACTCATAATAAAGTATCTTGGCCTTGTATCCCCAAATCTGCCTGGCGTCGCCCATGAGGGGGAGCCGCTGGGAATCGCGAAATACCGCGACGATCACGGCAACGATGACGAGCAAGAACACAATCTGCGCAATGCGCGCAAACAAACTCCGCCGCAGCGCAAGGCCTCCGGACGAAGCGGCGCGCGGCTTACGACGGAACACCGCGAGCAGTTTCACGAAAATCAAGGCCGCCACGGGAAAGATGCACACCAGCACGGCCAGGCCGTGAGTGATTCTCCCGCCCGCGAGGAAATAAAGAAACAACAGCCATGCCATCGCAAAGCAGCCCGCGCCGAACATCAGCGGAAGCCGAAGCCAAAACTCGATTCTCTTCCCGCCGAAAAGCGCAAGCAAAACAAGCCTGCCCCACAGGAATATCGAGATTATGACTAAAAGCATGTCAATCATTTCAGCGGGTTCCCGTTCTCATCGTATGCCATGGCTTCGAGGTTTTCGACGCCGCCCGTCACCCTCCATGCAAACACCACCGTCCTCCTAATCGGCTCGCCCGTCCTTCTGGAATTGTAGCCCTCGATGATGCCGCGAATCTGCCGCGGATCTGGTGACGCATAGCCTCCGACAATAATGCGACGCCCCTTATAAGCGACCGGCGCCGGCCTTTCCGGAGCGGAAAGCGGCAATCTATCGGGCGATCCCTCGTACGCGGGCTTATGATAAGCGGCGTAGGCGAGTTCGCGGAAATCATAATCGCTCACAAGCACAAGCAATGTGGACCCTTCCGGCATCTGGTCGAGTTCGTTGACGATTTTCCGCGCAATCACGTCGGCTTTTTGCGGAGCAAGCGGCTGCGCGCGCCATGAGAAAGAAACGCCTTCGAAGCCGTTCAGGATGCCGAAAACGGTCGTGCCTGCCAGCATTATCAGAAGCGCCAGCCGCCGCGCGGAAAATGAATGCGCGCCGCTGGGAGCATTTTGGCCGGATCCCTGCATATCTTTTCCAGAAAAAATTAGCCCTTTCAGGCGGAAACCGTTCTCACCCGCCAAAGGATATTCTAATATCCTTCCCGCATCACGGCAAGAACCAAATACCCTGCATCATCCCCGCTTTTCGCTGTTCTCGTAATTCATGTGGGGGACACGGCTTTAGCCGCCCGCGGCTGTGATTTGACGCCACAGCCCATATTTTGGCGTTACTTTGCGGTACTATGCGGTACTTTTCCAATCTTCTTGCTGCGTGCCACGCATGACTTTACGCATTTTAATGCCCCAAATACGCGATTTTTTGCCCCCCCCTCACCACCGAGAACACGGAGACCACGGAGAAAAAAAATTTGTTTTTCGTTTGCTTCATATTCGACGGATTGCCTGGAAACCCGCCCCCGGGGCGGGGATAAATTGTACCTGGTACAATTATTTTCCCTTTTTCCGCCTTCAGCCTTCTGCCTTTCTTTGGCCTGACACCTTGTCCCATGCATCTCACACAAAAACATGTGTATTATACCCTGTCAAACGGCAATCGTCAAGTACTTTTTGAAAATTTTTTTGCGAAACCGCAGATTACGCGGATTTCGCAGATTTTCCCGCCCGCAAGCCTCAAGTCTCAAGCCTCAAGTCTTCGGATGGACGCAGATGATGTGAAGAAAAATGGAAGAACGAAAAGGGAAGAGAATCTGATTTTTCGTTTTTGGTTTTTCGTTCTTAGTTTGCTTCCACCGCGAAGCCCGAAATCCCCGGTCCAAATCAGCATGGCCGGGGCGTTTTATTGGTGCGGCACCCTTGCCTTTGCCGGTCTTTGCCGCTAGAATGCCCCTTTCCTGTGACGGAGCGGAAATGCTCAACATCACCAAAGAAGAATTCTACAAGCGGCTGACCGCGGCGCTGAAGTCCCGGGGCGCGCACGCCGAGGACCGGCGGGACTTCCGCTATTTCATCCAGTTCCTCGTCCGCGCCTCCAGCGCTCAGTGCATGGTCAAGATTTACCATGGCAAAAAAGGCACGCACGCGCAAATCCTCAACGACATCGGCGACTGCGGGAACATCGTGCAGGGCGCGATCGAAATGATGATGGGGGAGTTGCCTTTCTCCGCCGCTGAGAAACGCAAGGCCGCCATTCCCGCCGGCCACGCGCTTGCGCATCCGCTCATCGGCACGGACGAATCCGGCAAGGGCGATTTCTTCGGCCCGCTGGTCGTCGCGGCCGTCCACGTCAAGCCGGAAGTCGCGCGGGAACTCGCCGCCGCGGGCGTGCGCGACTCCAAGACTCTCTCCGACAACGCCGTCGTCACGAAGGCCGCGCACATTCAGAAGGTTACCGCGAATTCCGTCGTCGTCCTCAAGCCGGAGGAATACAACGCGCGTTACGAGGAAGAGTGTAATCTCAACCGCATCCTCGCGTGGTGCCACGCGCGCGCAATCGAGGACGTCCTCGAAAAAGTCGATTGCGACCACGTGCTTACCGACCAGTTCGGCAACAAGCGCCTTGTGGAGCAGGCGCTGATGGAAAAGGGCCGCCGCGTGATTCTTGAGCAGCGCCCGCGCGCGGAGGGGAACATCGCCGTCGCCGCGGCCTCGGTGCTCGCGCGCGCGAAGTTCCTCGACGTGCTGCGGGAGATGTCCGACGAGTACGGCACTAATTTCCCGAAGGGCGCGTCCGCGCAGGTGGACGAAGCCGCGCGCGATTTCGCCCGCGCGTTCGGCAAGGGCGAGTTGCGCAAGGTCGCCAAGACGCACTTCCGCACCGCCCGGAAACTGTAGCAAAGTCGCAGGTTTCGGCAGGCCGGAAGGGGGGAAATATGGTATAATACCATCGTGATCTTTGAAAATTGGGGCAGGCGGACGGCCGCTGCGGCGCATTCGCGTTCGAAGCCCGTGCATCATCGCGGCCCACCGGCGATTATTCTGGTGGTGTAGTGCTGCGCGATTCGAATGGAACGAGGCGTCGTGGAGGAAAGTCCGGGCTCCACAGGGCAACGGTGGTGGGTAACGCCCACCGGCTTCGCTGTAATGGCGGGGTCAGGGACAGTGCCACAGAAAACATACCGCCCCGCGAAAGCGGGGTAAGGTTGAAAAGGCGAGGTAAGAGCTCACCGCGCTCCGAGTGATCGGGGCGGCATGGAAAACCCCACCGGGAGAAAGTCCGAATAGAGGAGACAGGGTCAGGGGCGATAATAACGACCGCGATGCGGCCCGCGTCGCGTGGACCTATTGGAACGGGCGCTATGCGCACTGTTCGGCCCGAGGTCCCCGATTCCCGGGTAGGACGTTTAAGACGCATGGCAACATGCGTACCAGAGAAATGGCCGTCGTCCCGATTTTATCGGGATTACAGAACCCGGCTTACAGCCTGCCTCTATTTCCGAAGATCATCATCTCCTCACCACCAAGACACCAAGGCGCCAAGATTTTTTAAACCAGACAGACTGATCTATTCTGTGATTTCGATTTCGACGAGGCTGCTCGGTGAAAGGACGTGGAACTTGTTGGGGGAGTCGAAAATAATATTACGGCCGCTAAGAAGCCAGCCGCACTCCATTGCCTCGACGCCGTCAACAACGATGAGCCATTTACCATCATTGTATGCTATAGAAGCCGTATGCTTTGAATCGGGGCTGAATAACACGTGATGCATGTCTTGATATTCCTTCCCTTCGACGCCACCCGCAACGACTAGCATATTCTTTCCGCGTCCGGCCAGATAAGCGACGCGTGTGGAGTCGGGGCTAAAAGACAGCGAGCCTTCAAGGATACCGTCGTATCCTTTCTCCTTTACTCTATCAACGACGACAAACATTTCCTCTTCGTGCCCGGCCACATATGCCAACCGCTTGGAATCGTTGCTGAAGATAAGCGAACCTTCACCAATGCCGTCGTATTCGTCACCTTCGGTTCCATCAACGACGACGCACCATTTGTCGTCGTGCTTGGCTTCATAGGCAACGCGCTTTGAGTTCGGACTGAATCTGATGTCTGCCCCAATTCCGTCATATTCCTTTCCCTCAGTATCGCTAATGACGACCCGCATCTGATCTCCATGCCTGGCGGCATACGCGGCGCGGCTTGAGTCAGGACTAAAGATAAGACCGCTCCTGCCGATGCTGTCCCATTCTTTCCCCTCAACTCCATCAATCACGGCCAGCCACTTGTTCCCGATCTTGGTGGCATAAGCAAAGCGCTTGGAGTCGGGACTGAAGATAACACCCGGTTCAGCCAGATCGTCGTATTCCTTGCTTTCGTTTCCGTCAACAACAACGACGCACCTTTCACCCCGGAGCGCGACACAGGCTATGCGCTTGGAGTCGGGACTGAAGGCAAGTCTGGATACATTGTCATACTCCTTACCTTCTATGCCATCAACAACGACGACCCCCTTATTGCCGTGCCGGGCTTGATAGGCAGTGCGCGTGGAGTTGGGGCTGAAGGCAAGTGCGGACACCTCGTCATACTCCTTTCCTTCGGCCTCATCAACCACGACGACCCACTTATCGCCGCGCCTGGCTTGGTAAGCCACTCGCTTGGAGTCAGGGCTGAAGAGAATTGCGCAGTCTTTAATGTCGTCATATTCTTTCCCCTCAGTGCCATTAACGACGGCTACCAATTTCCCGCCGCGCTTGCCCACATAAGCCGTATGCTTCGAATCCGGGCTGAAGACGGGGCCGTGCTCGGCGTACGCCTGGTAGACTCCCGACTCATTGACTTGCGGAACGCCTGGCATCACTCGTTCATACTCCTTCCCTTTGACGCCATCCACGATGACGACGAATTTGTCATTCTGTTCAGCGGAGTACGCCACGTGCCTCAGATCCGGGCTGACGAGAAGCCACTCGCGAGTCTCGCGCCGGTCTATCCCCAGGGGGGTCTCGGTAATTTTGAGTTTGGGGGTCGGGGCTTGGGGCTGTTTGCCTGAAGGCGCGGGTTCTTCGGCGCAGAGAGGCTGGATGGATAGAGCTATGACAATAATTGCGGCGAACAGGATTGTGCGGATGACGGCGAATATCATTTTTCTCTCCAAGGTAACGGGGGAACAATTCAAGCCCGCCATATATAACCATTTTCACGTGAAAAGGTTCAGAAAAGTTGGCGAAACCCGGTCTTAGATTTGGAAAGACGTTTTTTTGAGTTCGCGGGTGGAGTAGAGGACGAGGAAATTTGCTATGCCTGCGTCTTTTGACATCGCCGAGATAATTTTTGCGCAGGCCTCTTTGGATTTGCCGTGGACCATCGTGTAGAGGTTGAAGGGCCACTCCGGCGCGGTTTTGCGGGAATAGCAGTGGGTTACTTCCTTCCATTTGGCGAAGGCATTTCCGATTTCTTCAATCCGATCCTCAGGCGCTTTCCATGCAATCATTGCGTTCGCAGTGAAGCCCGCGCTGCGGTGGGCGAGGCTTGCGCCAATCCTGCGAATGACGCCGCTTGCCAGCAGGCGCTTGAGCCTCTCGATAACTTCCTCGCCGCTCATTCCGATTTTCGCGCCGACCGCGGCATACGGCTCCGCGCAGACGGGCAGGCCGTTTTGCGTTGCTTTCAGGAGCGCGATGTCGTTGTTGTCAATCTTCATCCGGGTCTTCTATCTGGAATTGCACGGAGATTTTGAAAATTTTCGTTGCGTCGAAGCGCACGACCTTCAAGCCGGTGCGCCGCTCGATTTCCGCGATGATGTTCCGCAGTCCCTTCTGATTTCGCGCGTGGACGGTGAACCACATGTTCGGCGGATGACAGTCTATGGGCAGCGGGGACGAATCCATTTCCGGCGCTGACGGGGACAGTCCCCATCTACGAGCTGGCCGTCGCTTTGCGACGTCTGCGCTCCGTAATGGTGACAGTCCCCCTTGCTCCTCCTGAGCCTCGCGGATGTAATTGTGCGTGACGCCGGGGAAGGAGTTGACGATTTCGGCGACGCGGTCGATTTGGTTTTCCGGGACGGCCATCGCCGCCAGTGTGCTTGCGTAGCCAAGCGCGCGGCTGTCAAGGATTGGGCCGATTTTGCGGATGATGCCGCTTGAGGCCAGACGCTTCACACGCGCGATTGCGTCGTTTTCTGAAGTGCCCAGTTGCAGCGCTACTTCCGCATAAGGCCGCGCGACAAGCGGGAAGTCGGTCTGCAGGAGGTTGAGCAGTTTGCGGTCGGCGGAATCCATCAGGGTGCGTCCGCTCGCGGGGTGTAGGAGCAGTAGATATCGTCGTTGAGGAAATGGCCGCTGGTCGCCAGCGCGCGCGCCCTGCAACCGCCGCACACGTCGAAGAATTCGCAGCGGCCGCAGCGGCCCCTGTATTTCGCCGGGTCGCGCAACTGCTGGAAGAGCGCGGAGGAGCGCCAAATCTGGTTGAAGGTATATTTGCGAAGGTTTCCCGCCACGACGGGGAAATATCCGCAGGGCTGTACGTTGCCGGTGGAGGAGATGAAGGCGAAGCCCTGCCCTGCGAGGCAGCCGCGAGTTGCCGTCATGCGCTCCTTGGCGGGCGCGCCGTTGTTGGCGTTGGTGTTTTGCCTGATGATGCGGTAGAACTGCGGCGCGCAGGTGGGCTTGATTTCGATGTTCAGCGAGGAAGCCTTGCCGGCGAGCCACTGGAGGATTTCGTTGTAGCGGGTGGAATCGACGAGGCTGTCGCCGATGCCGACTGCGCGGCCCATAGGGACGACCATGAAGATGTGCCACGCCTCGGCTCCGAGCGCCTCGACAAGTCCGCACATTTGCTGCAACTCGCCATCGTTGGAGCGCGTGACGGAGGTATTGATTTGGAAAGGAACCGCGTGTTTTCTGAGGACGCTGGCGGCCTTGATTGCGGCGCTGAAACTGCCCGGCGTGGCGCGGATTTTGTCGTGGGTCTCCGAGGTGAGGCCGTCGATGCTGACGGCGACGCGGCGGATTCCGCTTTTGGCTATTTTCTCGGCGACTTCGTCGTTGACGAGGCCGCCGTTGGTGGCGAGCGCCATCTGCAGGCCGAGGCTTTTGCCGGCGCGGGCGAGTTCGAAAACATCCTGCCTGAGCAGCGGCTCTCCGCCGGTGAGGATTACCATCGGGGAGCCGGCGGCCTCGAGGCTCTTGAGCAGTTTAACGCCCTCGGCGGTGCTGAGTTCTCCCGGCGCTGGTTCAGCCGTTGCGGAGGCGCGGCAATGTGAGCACGCGAGGTTGCATTGCCTGGTTATCTCCCAGGCGACCAGACGCGGCGCGGGCGTTTTGACGGGGCTTCTTTTCGCCCTCGCCTGTTCGGGCTGCGGCCCGACGACTATTCGGAGCGGGGACCGTTTCTTGCCCGGACTTTTTTTTGCCTTTTTTGTCGGGGTCCTGGTCTTGCTCATGGCTGGCCTCGTTGCGAGTGTATTTCTTCATCGGTCAGGTAGCACGCAGGCTCTTCGGCCCATATATCGCCGGAGACCGCCTCGGCCCTGACCCTTAGCCCTCCCTTGCAGATATTGAGGTAATTGCACGTGTGGCATTTTCCCTTGACCATTTTTTCCTTGTTGCGCAGGCCCTTGAGAACAGGGTCGTCGCCGGTCCAGATTTCGCTGAACGGACGCTCGCGCACGTTGCCGGGCGAATAGTGCCGCCAGAACTGGTCGGGGTGGACATCGCCGGCATTGTCGACGCACCCGATGCTTACGCCAGAGCCGCTGCCGCCGTTTATTCTGAGAAGGCGCATTATCTCTTCGGCGCGGGCGGGGCTTTGCTTGCGGACGCTGAGATACAGGTAAACCCCGTCGGCGGGGTTGTCAACGGTCAGGACTTCAAGCGGCCTGTTCTCCGCCGACAATTCTTCGGTGCGTTCAAATATGAGGTCCATCGCCTTGCGGGCCTGCGATTTATCGAGGTCGTCTTTTATAAGTTCCGAGCCGCGCCCGGCGTACACGAGATGGTAGACGCACAGGCGCGGGATTTCCTCGCGGGCTATGAAGTCGAACATCCCGCCGAGGTCGCCGGCGTTGCGGCGGGTGAGGGTGAACCTGACGCCGACTTTTATTCCGGCGTCAAGGCACTGGCGGATGCCTTCGAGGGCCTGGCTGAACGCGCCTGTTGCGCCGCGGAAGCGGTCGTTGGTTTTTTCGAGGCCGTCGAGGCTGACGCCGGCGTACTTGAAGCCGGCGCTCTTGATTTCAGCGGCGGCGCCGTTATGGATGAGAGTGCCGTTGGTGGAGAGGACGGGCCTTAGTCCTTTTTCGGCGGCGTGGCGGCCCAGTTCGAATAGGTCGCGCCGCATGAGCGGTTCCCCGCCGGAGAAAAGCAGGACGGATACTCCGAACCGCGCGAGGTCGTCGATGAGCGACTTTGCCTCGGCGGCGGAAAGTTCGTCAGGGTATGCGGCGTCGCGTGATTCAGAGTAGCAGTGGATGCAACGAAGATTGCAGCGTCGCGTGCAGTTCCACACAACTACGGCGGGCGCGCGGCGTTGTGGAGAGGAATCGCCGGGATATCTGAGATGTTCGGCTTCGTTTTTCTTGCCGCAAAGAAGCCTAGTAATATCGATCATGCTGCGTTTCCCCGCTGAAGGAAATCGGGTGTTTATAAATTATACCCGCATGCGGTTTGAAACGCAAACGAAATCAGGCGTGTCCGAAATTATACCTAAACTTCCGGCTTGGCGGGGCTGACCGTCTTATGCTGACTCGGCGGCTCTCAAGCGGCGCTTTCTTCCTCGATGTGCTTGTCGGTAACGGGCACAGCGCACTGGTCTTGCCGTAACACTAGAGTATTCAAGGAGATAGCACCGGTGGGGCAGAGGCTTACGCAAGCGCCGCACTTCTCGCACAGGTTGTTGTCAACCTTGATGATCGGCTTGCGCCTCCACGGGTGGGCAAGGGGCCTTCCGCTCTCATCCGTAGCGTAAAGTGCTCCAGTGAAACAGGTTTCCATGCACCTGAGGCATCCGATGCACTTCTCGGCGTCAATTACAACACTCTTATTGCATCTCCTGCAGCGACTTGCCTCTTGCGCGGCGCTTCTGGGCATTACTTCGTCAACTGTTGAGGACATATCTCCTCCTCTTGTCGGATTCCGAAATGTTGAAGGCTTCGCGTCAATCCACACGGGTGTCAGGGCCGGCTCCGCAACCCGCCCCTCCACAAACTCTCGCGCTATTCGGGCCGCGCGTTCGCCCTGGGCCAGTTCGTCCGTAATCGAGTTATTCGCAAGCCCGATTGGATCCATCGCAAATACGCCGGGCGTATCGGTCAGCATAGTCTGCACGTCAACCGCCATCGTTTCCGGCCTTGCAGGCCCAAGGGTTATCGTCAATCCCTCGTCGGACGTGTGCGGCATTATCGAGCCGTCGATAAGGACCATCTTTCCCTCTACGCGCGTCTCCGCGTTCGGGAAAACGACCTGGAAGCCGTCCGGCTTGCGTTCGATTTTGATTTTCAAAAAGTCGCAGTACCTGGCTCTGACGCCCTCTTGCCGCAACAGGCGAATCTCCGCTGAACTTATCGGGGACTCGTGAGAAGTCGCGTGCACAAGCGCCGTTACGTCTTCGCACCCGCGCGCCAGGGCTGCCCGCGCGGTATCAACGCTATCAAATCCCGTGCCGAGCACGATTATTTTGTCCGGCAGGGGCACCGCGTGGCGATTTGTGGTACGAACAAACGCATTAGAATCGACAAATCCCCGGAAACAATCGCGCACAAGCGCCGCGCGCCTCTCGGCGTTGACCATTTGGGGCGCGAGGAGCACAACATCGTAACCCTGCTCTCGAAGATTCCTGTAATCCGCCGGGGCCGGAAGGGCATCGAACCTGATTCCGGCGTTCCGAAGCCTTGCCATGTCCCGCTGAAGCGCCGCAGGCGGCAACCTGAGTCCCGCCGCCGCATCCTGCAGCCACCCGCCCAGAGATGATTCCGTCGAGAAAACTGTAACGTCGTAGCCGCTTGCGGCAAGGTGATACGCCGCGGCAAGCGCCGCCGGCGTGTCGCCGGCGATTGCGGCCTTCGCGCCCGGCTCATCCATCACGGCGCACTCGCTCAGCCGCGCTTCCGGCCGGGTCTCAAGCGAATTCAAATCAAACTGCTCAAGCCGGTTTCCTGAAAATCTCGGAGAGACCGGCGGAATGTCTTCGGAAATCGGCCGCCTCGCGGGCGCTGCGGAAAGTTCGGGCATGCTGGATTCCATCATGCTCTTCGCCGCCGTCTGCTCTATGCGGCACACGTCAACCGCCGGATGGTCCTTGTACGGGTGGCAGGCCTTGCGGCATTCTCCGCGGCAAAGATACGCCGTGCTGAATGGCAGGGGCGTCGCCGCCGAGAAGATTTCCCACGCCGCCGCCCAGTCCGCTTCGCTGGCCGCCTGAAGCATCTCCGGGATGTTCACGCGCAGCGCGCAGTTAAACTGGCAGGGGATGAGAGACTTGTGCAACGATTCCGATTGCGGCGCTGAATTGATTTTCCGTTCTTCAACGTGATTGTTTGCCTGTCGAAGATTCGAGGTTTCAATTGAAGTGGATTCCCTGTTACCGTTGATATCCGTTTCCGAGGTATTGCGCGCATCTTGCTGGAACATTTCCCGCGCCTCCGCTCCGGGTGATTGCCTTTCATTTTCGCTGGTCTAGCGTACGGTGGAAATGCGCGATTTGGCGGGATGTTCAAATTTGACCCCGTTGTTGGCGGGGCAGCGCTCTTATCGTCATTATGTCTTGGGATATTTAGGAAAGTTGCAAGAATGCGTGAAAAAATCGCAAGGAGGCAAAGGCGAGAGGGCCTTGCGACTATCGTAAGGTCATAACACACAAGACCTTATGGGAGTGCTTGGGAAACGCAAAAAATTTCACATCCGGCCCCAAAAATTTTCCTTCGCGACCTACGTAAGGTGTTTTAGAAAATGCGGCATTTCCGCACGCCTTGTTTATTTCCGGCGGCGGAGTTGCCCGCAGGCGGCCTGGATTTTGGAGCCTTTGCTTTTACGCAGCGTCGCGTTGACGCCGAGTTTGCGCAGCGTCTTCTGGAATTCAAGAATCGCGGCGGAGTCCGGCGGCTTCAGGTCCGGCGGCAGGCTGTTCGACGGGTTCAGCGGGATGACGTTGACGTTGCACTGTCTGCCTTCGAGGCGCTTCGCGAGTTCCTGCGCGTGCTCTTTGTCGCTGTTCAAGTCGTCGATGAGGACGTATTCGAAGGTAACTTCGCGGCCGGTCTTTTCGAAGTAGCGCTGCGCGGCGTCGAGGATGCGGTTGATGCCTTCGTTGCGCGGGACGATGCGCGAGCGGATGGAATCGTTCGGCGCGTGGAGCGAGATGGCGAGGTTGATTTTGAGGTCTTCCTGCGCGAGGCGCTGGATCATTTTCACGAGTCCGAGGGTTGAGAGCGTTATGCGGCGGGCGGACATCTTCAGGCCCCACGGCGCGAGCGCCGCGCGGATGAAGCGCAGCGTGTTGTCGTAATTCGCAAGCGGCTCGCCCATGCCCATCAGCACGATGTTCGTGACGGTTTTTTTCGAGACGCCCGCGAGGTATTGCGCGGCGAGGAGGAATTCCGCCATGATTTCGCCGCCGGTGAGGTTGCGCTCGAACCCGCCGGAGCCTGAGGCGCAGAAGATGCAGCCCATCGGGCAGCCGATTTGCGTGGAGAGGCAGGCGGTGGCGCGGTCTTCTTCGTATATGAGGACGGTTTCGACCTTCGCGCCGTCGGCGAGTTCGATGAGAAGTTTTTCCGCGCCGTCGGAGCGCTGCTGGTCAACGTTGGACTGCACGGTGAGAACCTTCGCGGGGATGATGTCATATTGTTCCGCCAGTTTCTGCGCGGCCCTTGCGGGGAGGTCGGTCATTTTAGCGAAGGCGAAGCAGAGTTTCTCATAGACCCACGTGAAGACTTGCCGGGCGTGGAAGGGGGGCTTTACGCTTTTTTCGAATTCTTCCAGCGTGAGGTCTAGGATGTTCGCTTTCATTTCTTTTTCGCCTTTTCGTACAGCGCCTCATCGAGGCCGCCGGAGGCGAGGAAGGACTCGAAGGCGGAGATGTCGGGAAATACCAGGTCCGAGAGAAATTTGATGGCCCAGTTTTCCGACAGGGGGGAGATGGTGATGACAAGGCGGCCGGCCCTGTGAGCCTCCCACATTTCGATTGCCGTGCCCATGCTCGCCTGCGGGATGTAGGCGAGCAGCACGTCGGCTTCGCGCGCCATGGTGATGTGGTCGAGGAAGACCTTGCGCCCCTGGTCGCGGGGGTAGCCGAGCGACTCCGGATGGTTTGCAATGGGGCAATAGAAATCGTAAGCCGGGACGTACTTCGCCAGGAGGCGCTTAATATCGCCGCGGTAGTCCTGGGCGTGTATGGCGCGCTCGGAGATTGAGCCTTGAATAATGCCTGCGAGAAAAATCTTGGCCATGACGATTTTCCAGTAAGGGAATTTTGCATATTTTATGCGACCGCCGCGGAATCGGCAAGCGGAAAGAGACTGCCGTTGACATGTTGTTAAAATTAGATAAAAATACAGGAACTTCGCGCGGGTGAAGGTGTTAAAATGTGCGAACACCGGGGGGACAGTGTAACATTATGGATTGCAGAAGAATACAAAAGAACATCGGCCTCTACCTGAGCGGCGCGCTTTCCGATAAGGAGCGGAGCCGCTTTGAGGCGCACATCGCATCGTGCCCCGCATGCCGCGAGGAGGTGGGCCGCCACGAGGCGGCGTACCGCCTGCTTGACCGCGTCGAAAATGTAACGCCCTCCGGGGATTTCCAGCGGAAACTCAACGCGCGGATACGCCGCTTGCACACGGAACCCGCCCGCAAGATAAGCATCCTGCGGCGCATGCCGGTATGGGTGCGTGGCGCGGCGGCGGTTGCGGCGTGCATTGCGATTGCGGTGGGGCTGTGGGCGATTTTGCACGGCGGCGGAGTTATGCCTCCTTCCGGCAATGAAATCACCGCGCAGGAGGAACATGAAATCGTGCAGAACCTCGGCCTGCTGGAGAACCTTGACGCGCTGGAGTCCGCCGAGAACGGCGACATCAAGATTTACAGCGGCAAGGAATTCGAGACGGCGGAATATATGACGCAAAAAGGCATCGACGTGTCCGACATGACCACGGCGGAAAAAGACAACGGAAAGAATCCATGAAGCGCGTAATCCTTACATTCCTGTTTTCAGCGGCGGCCTTCTTCGGGCTTGTTGCGACGAGCGTCGGACAGGACGATTCGTTCGAGGCCAACAAGCAGCGCTGGGACGACATGGGCAAGGATGAGCGCACGGACATCGTAAACGCATACCGGCACTGGAAGGCTCTGAACCAGACCGGGCGCGATGAGATCGCCAAGAGGTATGAACAGTTCAGGGCCCTTTCCGACGAGGAAAAGGTGAACGTCGCGGTCAACCTGCATCGCTTCCGCCAACTGCCGCCTGAGAGGCGGGAAATGCTGCGGAGACACCTGCATGCCGGGCCGGACATGCGGAATATGCAACTGTGCGTCATGAGGATCGTCGCCAACACGCAGGACACAGGCGTCGAGCAGCCGATTGACAAGCAGGTGCTTGATCGCAGGTTCAGAGAGATGCGGGAACGCTACCTTGACGAGGTTGTATATCCCGCGCTCACGGAAATTGATCGTGTAATAATAGACACAATGCCAAGCGACCAGTCGCGCGATATTGCGCTGATGATAAAGATGAAGGAGGAAATAAGCAAGAACGCGCCGCCGGACATCGGCCAGCCAGGGAGCCTTAGCTACGAAACGTGGGTCAATCGCGAGGTGATGCAATGTATCTGCAAATGGATTGCGGAACAGTTGCCGCCGGGAACGCCTGAGATGGCGTTTTACATCAGGACGCATGCTTTCAGCGCTTTCCCGCGCGAGAAGATGATGGAAATCCTTCAGGCGAAGCCCGACACCGTGCAGTCAAAGGCGCAGGCGCTGGCGCAGACCGACGAGATGAAGCAAATCATCGCCGGCATGCCGGAAGAACTGCGCGCCGAATACGAGGGCTTCAACGACCAGCAGAAACTGCGGGTTCTTGTAATGGCCTTCCGCCCCTTCGCGGAGGCCGGCCCGCGCATGTTCCGCCACCGCTTTGAGCAGCAGCGCCGTGGCCCGATGCCGCCCCCGCCGCACGGCGAAATGCAGCCCCATCCCGGCGACGATAGGGACCGCGAAGGCGACAGAGATCATTCCGAGCACTGAGTAATTCAACGGAGGTCCTTCAAAAATATCAGAACACGACTTGCGTTAGGACGATATTAGGTATATAATTAGGATTGTGTGCGGGTTGCGGCCTTTTCTGCCGATAATGGCATCATGGCGGCCGCGGAAAGAGGGTTGTGCTTTGGCATGTGAGGTAGATTGACATGAAACAATTCACCAAATATTTATTACTTTTATCGCTCCTCGCGATATTCGCATCTCTTGTTGCGCATGTGCCGCTCAGCAGCGTTGAGAGCGCAGCGACGCCGGCGCCGCAAGTCAGCCTCGCGTGCTACTTCTCCCCGCACGGCGGCGCGAAAGATGCAATCATCAAAGAGATTGACGGCGCGCGGAAAGAAATCCTCGTCGCGATGTACGGCCTGACGTCGGAGGACCTTGCGAAGGCGCTCGTTCGCGCAAAGGAGCGCGGCGTAAGCGTCAGTGTTGTGCTCGATGAAGGCCAGCGGATCCACGCCGGCAGCAGCGCGCACGGTAGGCAAAGCGCGTATCTCGCGGAGAACGGCATCGAGGTCTCTTTCGACGCCGTCAGCGGGCTGATGCACAACAAGTTCGCCGTCATCGACCGCGGCGTGGCGCTGACCGGCAGTTACAACTGGACCGGCGGCGCGGAGGACAGGAACTTCGAGAACCTGCTCGTAATACGCTCCGCGGAAATCGCATCGCGCTACGCGGAGGAATTCGGCGTGATTCAGTCGCGAGCCGGCGAGTAGATGAAACCCCGCCACCCTTGCGCGGCGCGGGTTTTGATGGTAAAATTATCCAAAATGGTAAACATAGAAGACAGGATTGCCGCCGCGAACGAACTTCTCAAAGACTGCACGGTCTGCCCGCGAGAATGCCGCGTGGACCGCACCGCGGGCAAAAAGGGATACTGCGGGATGACAAGCGATGTCGTCATTTCCAGCGTCGCCCCGCATTTCGGCGAGGAGCCGCCGCTGGTCGGCCGCTACGGCTCCGGCACGATTTTCCTCTGCGGATGCAGCCTCCTTTGCTCCTTCTGCCAGAACTACGACATCAGCCACGCCGCAAACGGCACGATTTATTCCACACAACAGATGGTCAACGCGATGCTGCATCTTGAGCGGTGCGGCTGCCACAACATCAATTTCGTCACGCCGACGCATTTCACGCCGCAATTGATGATGGCCGTCCACGCCGCGCGCGAGGAAGGGCTGAAGATCCCCATCGTTTACAACTGCGGGGGCTATGAGTCCCTGGAAGTGCTGCGATTGCTCGACGGATTTGTCGAAATATATATGCCGGACTTCAAGTTCGCTTCGCCGGAGTTGGCAGGCCGGTACTGCGGCGCGCCGGACTACCCGGAGGTTGCGAAAGCGGCGCTGAAGGAAATGCAGCGGCAGGCCGGCGACTTGCGGATTAGCGAGGACGGCATCGCCGTGCGCGGCCTGCTTATCCGGCATTTGGTAATGCCGGGATGTGCTGAAGACAGCAAGCGCGTGATTGATTTCATCGCTGATGAAGTTTCGCCGCATGCGTATGTGAACGTGATGGAGCAATACCATCCCTGCGGCGAGGCATACAAGACGCCGGAAATCAACCGGCCGCTCTCGCCGGGGGAATTCCGTCAGGCGTTTGATTACGCCGTCTCGCGGGGTTTGCGGCTCGCATGAGCGGGGTATTCGGCGCGGGCGGAATTTGTCCGTTCCCGCAACTGTTAAGAGAGACGGTAAGAGACAACGTAGTTGCCGCGGAGCGCAAATCTTGGCGGGTCTTGAGCAAATAAGTTGAATTACGGCGGCTTTGCCGTTATAATCTTCGTGTCTGCGCCGTGTGCGCAAACAATGCATGTCTATGGTTAACTTGTAAACCTTTTTCGAGAGGCTGGAATGGATAATTTCGATTTTCTGAGTCTGCAAGCCGAGGTAACGGCGAACAACAAAATCAAGGCCAAGGCCGGCGGGATTCTCGGCGACGTAATGCAGCCCTTCGTTGACCAGTTCTTCAACGTGCTGAACGGCATCAAGGTCATCGCGAAAACCAAAGACGGCAAACTTGTTTACAACCTCTACAACCCTCCGCAGCCGTCGCCCGCGGGCATGCGCGCCATGATGCGCAAGGTGAAGGAGATGGTTTACAAGCACGTCTTTCCGGCGACCGCGAACTTGAGCGTCACGTGGAAGTGCCAGTGCAAGTGCGTCCACTGCTCCGCGGAATCCTTCGTGAACAAGCCCGTGGAACTGCTCGGCGTCGATGAAATCAAAACCGTCGTTGACGGCGCGATAGACCTCGGCGCGAACCTCATCATCTATACCGGCGGCGAACCGCTTCTCAGGCCGGAAATTTATGAATTGATCGAATACGTCCCGAAGGACAAGGCGATGGCCATGATCTTCACGAACGGCCTGGAACTCGCGAAGGACGGCGTCGCGGAGAAACTCACGAAGGCGGGCCTGAGCACGTTGAACATCTCAATTGACCACCTCGACGCGAAGAAGCACGACGAATGGCGCGGAATCAAGGGCCTCTATGAAAAGGCGTTCGAAGGCGCGCGCAGGGCGCGGGCCGCGGGGATCCTCACGGGCGTCAGCACCTACGCCACGCGCGAATCGCTCAACGACGGCAGCGTCGAGAAACTCATCAACAAGGCGATTGACGAAGGCTTCCACGAAGTAACGATATTCGACTGCATCCCGTCCGGCAAGTTCCTCAAACGCACCGAGATGATGCTCACCGAGGAGGACAAGAAGAAAGTCATCGCGCTGGCGCGGAAATACATCGCGAATTCGCCCATCGGCATCGCGGCGCAGTCGCTCATCAACTCGCCCATCGGCGCCGGCTGCTTCGGTTCGTACAGCGAGTTCTACATGACTGCTCGCGGAGACATCAACCCGTGCGACTTCAACCCCATTACCTTCGGCAACGTGCGCGAACTGCCGGTGCAGTTGATTTGGGAAAAGATGCTCGCGCACCCGGACTTCGCGAAGCGCCACATGACGTGCCGCATGCAAACGCCGTCGTATCGCGAGAAATATATCGACGTGATACCGGACGACGCGAAGTGGCCGGTTACTGTTGAGCAGGTGGAACAATGGCGCGCCGAGCGCGAGGCGAAATGCAACTGCGGCAGTTGCGCCAAGTAGTTGTGATTAAGAAAAGAAAAGGCGTCCTGAAAACATCAGGACGCCTTTTTTATTCTGCAATCATGTTGGCATTAGTATATAGACTTGGCGCATGTTGCCGATGGGGTTAATAAGCCTTGAATAAAAGGTTCGCGTTTGTATGATACCGTAATACTAGGGGGATTTTGTTCTTGCAGGGCTTTTTCGGATGGACGAGTTTCTATTGGATTGCGGCATTATAGGGGATTGCTTTATGCACACACAATATCTTGATCCTGTACATAACTCCTATGTAACACTGGATGGCTTTGTTGAGAAAGTTTTTTATCATTTTAAGTCGGAGATTCAACGGCTCAAGAAAATAGCTGCTCTTGGTCTGATCTCGGTGCTAAAGCCTATCGCTCGGCACACGAAGTTTGATCATCAAATTGGTGTGCTATATCTTTTAGAACGAGCAGAGAAATCTCAACAAATTCCAAAGGGTTTCTTTAATGCCTTCCAGTTTGCTGCCGCAATCAATCATATTGGTCATCTTCCTTTTACCGTTTCATCTGAGCGCGCCCTATATCTTGCATCCTGTGAATCTGTAGAGGTGCGCCAGTCAATAATTAAGTATGTCGAACCGCTTGATTTCATCCCGCGTAAAAATATGCAATGTTCAAAGAAGTGTTTCATAAACGAAAAGCGACCAACACAAATGCTTGAGGAACGTTTGGATACGGGAAAATGGTGGGACATATATAAATTTCTTTCCGCAACTAAGGCCTTGTGCAAATATGAAAACTCCCTAAGTCTTATACATAATCTTGAGGCAGAAGTAGTGCATATCATCCTTGGCGAACAATGCGAGTGTTACGAGAAACTCAACCAACTTGACCGCTTGGATTGGGCGTTACGAGATTTGACTTATGCTGCCACTTCTAAGATATCTCTTAACCTTTCAACGATGATAGACAATTTCCAGGCGGATGAATGGAGATTTATTGATAACGTCATAGAAGGGTATTTGGAGCCATATATTTACAGATCTTCGGATGTAGAGATAAAATCTGCCTTGTTTGAAAAGGCTTTGGCAAATTGTATTTGCAAAGACGCCGAATTATGGAAACAGATGCTTGACCCTGAATCTTTGCTTTCTTCTGATGCGGGTCTGCAGGAATATTGCAGAGAACACGAGGCTTTTCGTGGTATTTTCGAAGTCGAATCTGAGCACTTTGCGAAGGTTTGGGAAATTCCATTGTATATTCCATGAACCTCTCCCCATTGTCAAGACCAGTTTTGCTCTGAATTAAGGTGGATGCTGGACTCATCTGCTGCTGCAACGGAAGGAGCCCGTAGGGCGACTGGAGTTGCAGCAGCATGGGCGGTCTTCAGGCCGCCTGCTGCCTCCTGATTTTCAAAGTACTTCTCCGCGGGTGTCCGCCAGCCTAAACTCTGGTGCGGGCGAGCGTGGTTGTAAAACCGAAAGTACCGCTCCAAATTCTCTCGCGCCTCGGTCAGATTCGCGTAATCGCGCAGATAGACTTCCTCGTACTTCACCGTGCGCCACAGGCGTTCCACGAAGATGTTGTCGTACGCTCTGCCCCGCCCGTCCATGCTGATCTGAATCCCAGCATCCTCGAGCCTTCTCGTGAACGCCTCGCTTGTGTACTGGCTGCCCTGGTCGCTGTTGAATATCTCAGGCTTCGAGATGGAGAGCGCCTTATCCAGCGCCTCCACGCAGAACGAGACATCCAGCGTGTTGGACATCTCCCAAGACAGAACGTACCGGCTCGCCCAGTCCATCACGACCGTCAGGTACGCAAAACTTCCTCGCACCCCGATGTACGTTATGTCCGTGGACCACACGTGGTCTGGCCGCTCCACCTTCACGTCCCTGAGCAGGTACGGGTAAATCTTGTGCGCCGGATTCCTAATGCTCAAGCGCCTCTTCGGGTAGATCGCCTCAAGCCCCATCAGGCGCATCAGCCTCCGTATTCGCTTCGGGCCTACCGGAAAGCCCTCCCATCGCAAGCACTCCGTCATGCGCGGCACGCCGTAGAAGGGAGTGGCCGTGTACTGCAGGTCGATCTTCTCCCTCAGCATCAGGTTCAGCGGATTCTCCGGACGCCTCTGGTAGTAAGCCGTGGCGCGATTCAGGCCCAGCAGAGCGCACTGGCGGCGAATCGAGATTGCCGGATGAGACGGCTCCAGCATCGCCCGCTTGACCTCAATCGGACTCACCGACTTTTTTTTTGAGCCAGTCCACCTCCACCTGCAACTGCCCGATCTGCCGGTACAGGCGGTCCTTCAACTTCTCCTCGCGCTTGGCGTCTCGCCCGCCTCCGCGCGAGAAAACATCGGGCAGGGCGTCAAGGAGTTGCTTCTTCCACTGCGCGATCTGGCTGGGGTGGACTTCATACTCCGCGGCCAACTCCGAGAGCGTCTTCTGTTCCTTGAGCGCCTCACGAGCCACCCGCGCCTTGAACTCCGCGCTAAAATGTCGTTTCTCTCCCATGTCTTGACCTCCTCGTTTCTTGTGCGCCTCCGGCGCATTGGTATTATATCAGGAGGTCACCTCCACCTTAAGAGGTGGTCCAGATTTTGGGGAGTATTATACCGTGTCGGTTTGGGGAGTAACAACCGATCAAAATATAAGTGCAAAGAAAAACAACGATATGTGCAAATTGACGTGGCTTCAAGATACAATTCATGAACGTTTTCCCCATGTTGTTGTCAAAAGAGATGGTTACTTTTGGCTTGCATCGGACGCCGTTATTGAAGAGACAGATGGTAGGCGGCACATACATAGATTGTGATTTTACCTTCAATAACTACGCAACACCCTCCACATAACGCAAGCAATGACTACCACTTGACGCGCGGCGCGTCGCCCCACAGCAAATCAAAGTCGAAACGCTTCCGCACGTCCGGCAGGAAGAGATGCGCGATTACCGCCGCGTAGTCCACCAGAATCCACTGCGCATCGTCAAATCCTTCCGTCCCGAGGTGGGTTACTTTCTGCACCCTCATCTTCTCTTCGATTCCGCGGGCTATCGCTTGCAACTGGCGGCGGTTGTCGCCGCTTGCCACAACGAAGTAGTCCGCGAAATCTGACAAGCCGCCGAGGTCGTATATCTGGATGTCGCTTGCGCGTTTTTCATCCGCGATGTGCGCGCATTGCCGGGCGATTTCTGTGAAATTCACTTGCCTGCGAGTCTCCGAAAAAAGTTTCAGGACGGGTATTCAATCGCGTATTCTAGCATGTGATGCGCTTTCCGGCAAGGCGAGAAAGCGCTTCCTTGACTCTTGGCCGCGGGCGGCGTATCATGCGCCCTTTCGGTTTCTCCCGCGAACCATAATTTGCGAGTTGCCTTGGTGGACAGCCTTAGCGATTTCATTCAATGGATTTTCTCGGGTGGCGAGTTGCCGGACCTTTCGGGGCTTCTCCGCGGATTTATAGACCACCCGGTTTATGCCGCATATTTCGCGGCGATAGCGGGGATTGGCATTGTGCTTGTGTGGGGCGCGTTCAGGCTGGCCTTTCCGCGCGTGAGCCGCATTGCGCCGCCGAAGTGGAACATCTGGCTGGCGCTGGTCGTGATTTTCGGCGCGTTCGCCGTCCAGTTGGTGGTGTATAGCGCTGTGGTAATGATTCATCAGTCCGCATCCCCCGGCGAGGCCGACCTTACCAAGATTGATTTGCTGGACAGCGCCCTTGCCGTCATAATATCGTCGCCGATTATCTGCGTGGGCGGATATTTCCTGCTCCGGACCATTGTGCGAGCCAGGGCCGCCGATATCGGAATATCGCCGCGGGGCGCTCCGGCGAATTTCGGCCGCGGCCTGCTGCTTGTGACTATGATGGCGCCGCTCTTCCTCGTGCTGGCGGCGCTTAATAGCATGTACCTTCAGACGGTTCACGTGGACACGAGCGAACAGGCTGTTGTGCAGACGCTCCGCGAGGCAAAGACGCCGCTGGAAATGGTGATAATTTCCCTCATGGCGCTGGTGGCCGCGCCGGTCTGGGAGGAATTTGTCTTCCGCGGCGTGCTCTTCAACGGTCTGAGAAAATCCATCGGCGCGGACGAGGCGATACTCATCTCAGCGGCATTTTTCGCGGCGATTCACGGCTCCGTTGCGGCTTTCGCGCCGATATTCTTTCTCGCGGCGCTCCTCGCCTACGCTTACCAACGGACCGGTTCGCTCTTGACCCCGATTGCGATGCACTGTCTTTTCAATGCGCTGAATCTTTTCCAGATATTCAACTCGTAGAGCGGGTCGCTGTTTTTGAAGATTGGATCTGCCATGAACAACGCGCAATTACATCGGCCGAAAATCACCGTCGTCGGCATGGGGAGCGTCGGCGCCACGCTCGCCTACGCGCTTGCCGTGCGCGGCCTCGTCGGAGAAATGGTGCTCATAAACCGCACCCATGAAAAGGCCGTCGCCAACGAACGCGATTTGAACCACGGCATGTGTTTCCTCCCGCACGCCGTAATCCGCGCGGGAAACTGGGAAGACGCGGCGGACTCCGATGTCGTCGCGATTTGCGCCGACGCGCACAAGGGGCCTATCACGAACCGCCTTGACCTCGCCGGCAGAAACACCGCGCTCATCAGGGAAATCATCCCGCCTCTTGCGAAAGCCGCGCCCCGCGCGGTTTACGTGGTCGTCACGAACCCGGTCGATGTTATTGCGTACGAGGTAATCAAGGTCGGCGGGTTTGCCCCGCGGCAGGTGATGGCCACCGGCACGCTCCTCGACACCGCGCGCCTGCGCTACATCATCGCGACGCACTGCGGTATCAACCCGCACGACGTCCAGGGCTACGTGCTCGGCGAGCATGGCGACAGCGAGATGATCGCGTGGTCCACCGTCACCGTCGGCGGGACGCGCATGGACCAGTACTGCATTGCCTGCGGCGGGCATTGCGGCGGGTTGAACAAGGAGGAAATCGCGAACCGTGTCAAGACGGTCGGCTATGAAGTTTACGCCGCGAAAGGCGCGACGAATTTCGCCGTTTGCGAAAGCATGGTGCGCATGATTCAGGCCGTGGTGCGCGACGAAAACCGCGTGCTCACCGTTTCCAGCATGATTGACGATTACTGCGGCGTGAGCGACGTGTGCCTGAGCGTCCCGTCGCTTGTCAGCCACAGCGGTGTGAAAACACTGCTTCCGCTGCAACTGAACGATGAAGAGGTGCGCGCCTTCAGGCATTCCGGCGACGTAGTCCGCTCCGTAATTCGCAAGATGGGCTTCTAACTCCAACAAAAGGGGTCAGACCCCTTTTGTTAAGTTTTTGCCTTATTTATTCCGAACGAGCGGCGGCGTTTTGCTGAAGTCCGTCGCCGCCTCGAACGCCCGCGCCACTCGCAGAAGCGTCCCTTCGTCAAACGGCTTACCCAGCAACTGCAACCCCACCGGCATCGTGTTTTCCGTGAAACCGCACGGGATGGAAATGCCGGGAAGTCCCGCGAGGTTCGCCGACGTAGTCAGGATGTCGCAATAATACATCTGCAAGGGGTCGTCGATTCGCTCGCCGAATTTGAACGCGGGCACCGGCGTGGTGGGGCATGCAATTGCATCGACCTTTTTGAACGCCTCGTCGAAGTCGCGGCGGATGAGCGTGCGGACTTTCAGCGCGCGGAGGTAATACGCGTCGTAATATCCCGCGCTGAGGACGTACGTGCCCAGAAGTATGCGGCGCTTGACCTCCGGGCCGAAGCCTTCGTTGCGCGATTTGCAGTAGAGATCCATCAGGTCTTTCGCGTCGGAGGCGCGGCGGCCGTAGTGGATGCCGTCGTATCGCGCCAGGTTGCTGCTGGCCTCCGCGTTGGCGACGATGTAATAAGTCGGGTTGGAGTACGACGTGTGAGGGAGCGAGATGTCCACGATTTCCGCGCCGCATTTCGCGTAGGCGTCCAGCGCATTGCGAACGGCCTTTGCAATATCCGGCGCGATGTCGTCCACGAAGTATTCCTTCGGCACGCCGAGTTTCATTCCTTTGACGCCGCCCTCGATACCATCCGTGTAATCGGGCACGGCGACGTCCGCGGTGGTGCTGTCGTTGGGGTCTTTGCCGGCAACGACGCCGAGAAGCAGCGCGCAGTCGCGTACGTTCGTGGCGAATGGGCCTATCTGGTCAAGGCTTGAGCCAAATGCAACCAGTCCGTAGCGCGAGACGCGGCCGTAGGTTCCCTTCATCCCCACGATTCCGCAGAACGCGGCCGGCTGGCGGATGGAACCGCCTGTGTCGCTGCCGAGGCTCAACGGCGTCATGCGCGATGACACGCAGGCCGCGCTTCCGCCGCTGGAGCCGCCGGGGATGTAGTCAAGGTCCCACGGATTGTGCGTCTTGAAGAATGCGGAGTTCTCGCACGACGACCCCATTGCGAACTCGTCGAGGTTTGTTTTGCCGATTATGACCGCGTCCGCGGCGAGCAGGCGCTTCACGACGAAGGCATCGTAAGGCGAGTCGAAGTTTTCGAGGATCCGCGATGCGCACGTGGTCTTTGTGCCGCGCATGCAGATGTTGTCCTTTATGGCGACCGGCACTCCCGCCAGTGGGCCGGCCTTTTCGCCGCGGGCGATCTTTCCGTCAACCTCGACGGCCTTCTCCAGTGCGCTCTGCTGCGTGAGCGAGATAAACGCGCGCACTTTGGGGTCGAGTTTTTCTATGCGGCGGTATGCCTCCGCGACCATATCCAGCGCGGTGCATTTGCGCGTGAGTATCGCTTCGCGTATAGAAGTTGCCGATGAGAAATCAATCATGTTTCGCCGCCCTCGTCGATGACGCGCGGGACCTTGAAGAGGTCTCCTGACCTGCCGGGCGCGTTGTCGAGCACGTCGTCCTTTCCCAGGCGCGCCGTGGCTTCATCGCCGATGAAGACGTTTTTCTGCGGCAGCGCATGGCTTGTCGGCTCGATGTTCGTAACGTCGACCTCCTTGAGTTTTTCCACGTAGGCGAGTATTTCCGAAAGGTCGCGCCGGAGCGGCTCGCGCTCTTCGGGGCGGAGGTTCAGCCGCGCCAGCAGCGCGACGTGGTTGAGTTGCCTGTCGTCGATTGTCATAATCCACGGTTCCTAAATGCAGGGAAGAGTATGAGAGCGAATTATAGGAGAGCGCCGCGCAAAATCAAGGGCGACTGCGAGGTGAAAGGCCAAATGCGCCGGAGGCGCGGAAAAAATTTTGCCCGGCGGGAAATTTTTCGCTTGACAATGCACAGTTTATGGTGTATACTATACACAGCACGAGGTGTCAGGGCAAAGTGGTTAGGGATGAGGGATGAGGGGGCTTGGGGGGGGGCAGGTTCGTGGACCGGGTCCATTCTACGAGATGGGCGCTTGTCCGGCATCGCTGGGGTCAGACAATGTCCCGACCTTCCTTTATGATTAATGCGGAATGTCGGGACAAGTGGGTCAGGTACAATCTACGAGCTGGCCCCGATCTTTCATTTGTAATGATAATGAGGAATATCGGGGCTGCACTCCGTAATCGTACCTGACCCTCTTGTCTGACCCTCTCGCTCCGTAAATGGGACCCGGTCCCTCGCTCTGCGGCCTCCGTGCGCTCCGTGGTAAGCGGGGAAAAACGGTTTTATGTGTCGCAAAGTGTCGCATAATTTGGGCTGTTTATGACGTAACTCCTTGTGCTGTATGATTTGCCTTATGCGTACGCCCTGGGCGAAAATGGCCGATTTTGCGGCACGGAAGGCCGATTTTGCGAACAAAACAGGGTCAAAAGAAGGTAAAAACCCCATTTTTAGGTGCAATGTGGCGCAAAATGCGCTACATCTGGATGGCTGGATAACTGGATAACTGGATTCCAGATTCCAGATTCCGGATTCAGGATTCAAGATTCCGGACCCGCGGGATTGGGGGCCGAAAGACATGCACATACCAGCATGTCGCGCTGGAGCGTGCGTTGACAGCGCGCCGGGGCGTGCTATAATGCGATTTTCCCGACCATAATCGAAATCCTTTGAGCGACCGAATTACATGGCTGGAGAGGTTAAGCAAAAACTGGCTGACATTCGCGGACGGCTTGCGCACCTCGCAAAGTCCTTTGACACGCCCGCGCTTAAAAAGCGAGAGGCGGAGATAGGGGAGTTGATGTCCGCGCCGACATTCTGGAGCAATCAGGACAAGGCGAAGGCGATTGTTTCCGAACTGAAGGGCTTGAAGAGCATCGCCGACGTTTACGACGAACTGGCGAAGCATCTTGAGGACTGCGAGGTGATGGTGCAACTTGCCGCCGAGGAGAAGGACGCGGAGGCGGAGGCGCAGGTTGCGGGCGACGTGGAGCGGCTTGAGAAGGCGCTGAGCGAATTTGAATTCAAAGCGATGCTGAACGAGCCGAACGACCGCCGCGACGCCTTTCTGAGCATCCACGCCGGGGCCGGCGGGACGGAGTCGTGCGACTGGGCGGAAATGCTTATGCGCATGTACACGCGGTGGATGGAGCGGCATGGATACCAGATTCGGCTTGTGGATTCGCTTGAGGGCGAAGGCGCGGGGATAAAGAGCGTGACGCTTGAGGTAGGCGGGCCGTGGGCGTACGGGTATTTGAAAAGCGAGATAGGCGTGCACAGGCTGGTGCGGATTTCGCCGTTTGACGCGAACGCCCGGCGGCACACGTCTTTCGCGTCGGTGGACGTTGTGCCGGAATTCGACGATGAGATCGAAATCGAAATAAAGGATTCCGACCTTCGCATCGACCGCATGCGGGCCGGCGGCAAGGGCGGCCAGCATGTGAACGTGACTGACAGCGCCATACGCATAACGCACCTGCCGACGGGAATCGTCGTACAGTGCCAGAACGAGCGCTCTCAGCACCAGAACCTTGAAGTGGCGATGAAGGTCTTGAAGTCGCGCCTTTACCGCATGGAGGAGCAGAAGCGCGAGGAGGAACTTGCGCGCCTGTACGGCGAGAAGGGCGAGATCGCGTGGGGCCACCAGATACGGTCTTACGTGCTTCAGCCTTACCAGATGATAAAGGACCACCGGACGGCCGCGGAGACGGGCAACGTGCAGGCCGTGCTCGACGGCGATATTGATATGTTTATCGACGCGTATTTGAAACAACGGATTGAAAAGAAGAAGTAGCACAATCGGCTACTATAGGGGTCTGGCCTGCTATGGTGAAAACATAAGATGGCGCGCCGGATGATTGCGGCGTTGTGGACGAGGACCCGGATGAGCAGTTCGATGTTTTGCGTCTGTGGCTGGTAGGCTTTGACCGCGCTTCCGAATCGACGC
>Ga0315284_10000605_pt1 | contig 49021 bp, 70 predicted proteins | sample YL17G09_16_MG_FD_203696 | JGI IMG/M metagenome (GOLD analysis project Ga0315284, IMG submission 203696) | Sediment microbial communities from Yellowstone Lake, YNP, Wyoming, USA - YL17G09_16 | ecosystem: Environmental > Aquatic > Freshwater > Lake > Sediment | place: USA: Wyoming | collected...
ATAATGGTAACATTAAAATGGAAACTACAACTATAGGTGGTAGTAATGTAGACAATGGATATAAATTAGATGTTATAGGTACGGGTGGAACTAGATTTAGTGCAACAACTGACCCAGTTAGAATTGTTGGTTTACAGTCGGCAACTGATAGTAATATTTTAACTGTTGATGGTACTGGTGTTGTTCATACCTATCCATTATCAGGACTTACAGGTTCATCATCCACATCAGGTATGTATTTACCATTAAGTGGTGGAACTGTAACGGGAAATACAATATTCCAAAGTGGATTAACGGCAAATACATTAAATGTTACGGGTAATGCTTTATTATCAGGATTAACCGCAGCAACCATATCTGCAACAACTTATTTTAATCTACCTACGGATATTAGAGTTACAGGGGGTACATATACAAATGGTACCGCAACGTTCACAAATAATACAGGTGGAACATTTAATGTGACAGGATTTGCGATAGGTGGAGGTGGAGGTCAAATATTTTATTTAAATTTATCACAATCACAAAACGGGAATAGACTATTGAGTACGACCGCTAGTACTGCCTCTGAACAAACAAGTGGTGTTACGATTGGTAGTAGTGTAACGGGTTCAATCGCTTCTTTTCAAACAACACCATTAAACATATCACTAATACCTGGTGGTATTTGGAGCTTTTATTTACATTCATATAAAGAAGATTCTAACTCATCTTTTAATATATTTGTTGAAGTATATAAAATAACAAGTGGGGGTAGTCAAACATTATTATTTGCCACAGACCCAGCACCCGTAACAACAAACTCACCTAACCCATCAATGCAACTTACTGATGGTTATTTTAGTGGAACTTCATTGAATGTTAGTGATGGTGTGGTTGCGGTAGTTAAAGCAACTAATACGGCTAACCAACCACATATAATAACTTTGGTTACTGAAGGTTCACAACATTATTCATATGTTGTTTCAACAATACCAACTCAACAAGGGTTAACTTGTGAAACTTTAAGTGGGTGTAGTATAATTCAAACAATTAATACAGATATTTCAAATAAGTTTGATAAAAGTGGTGGAACTGTAAGTGGTGCAACAAATTTTATAAGTGGGTTAACAGCAAATACAATATCGGCAACAACTTATAGTAATCTACCATCACAAAGTGGAACGGGAATATCCGCATTTACTTACGTTGGTTCAACAGGTTTATTAACCATAACCAAAAATGATACAACAACATTAACTGCAGGAACATTTAGTTATGTTACTGCGGTAACGGAATCCGCAAATGTTATTACTGTGACATCAAATGGTGGTAGTCCATCTACATATACAATAGATGCGGTTACAGGTGGAACATATTCATCAGGAACAATAACATTGGCGGGAACAGGTAATTTTGCTGCAACCATTACAGGTTTTAGCACTAGTACTGCGTCCGCATTTACGGGTGGAACTGTATCAGGGGCAACAAACTTCACGGGTGGTGTAACGGCAAATACTTTAACGGTATCTGCTGCAACCGACCCAGTTAAATTTGTGGGATTACAAAGTGCTTCAGATACATCATTATTAACCGTAGATGGAACGGGTGTAATTCATACATTATCAACATCTTCAGTTGGTTTATCTTGGAACAACGCAACCGCAACACAATCTGCAACCGCAAACAACGGATATGTTGGAACCGCAACAACATTAACAACAATAACTTTACCATCAACCGCATCATTTGGAACTGTAGTTGAGGTTGTGGGTACAGGTACTGGCTTATGGAGAATATCACAGAATGCTAATCAATTTATAAAATTTGGTACGACTGGTACCACAACAGGAACAAGTGGATATTTATCCGCAACATCACAGTATGATTGTGTTAAACTATTATGTACAAGTGCTAATACATCTTTTGTTGTTACATCAGCAATTGGTAATATATTTTATAACTAATTTATGGCAACTCAAAATTCTACAAATAATACTCCATCAATAGTCGATGTTCAAATATTTAGTGGTGTAGGTACTACTACTTGGGCAAAACCAACAGGTGCAAAGTATGTTCATGTTCTTTGTATAGGAGGTGGAGGTGGAGGTGGCAGTGGTACAGAAACAAATGCTTTACCGAGTCACTTCGGTGGAGGTGGAGGTGGGGGTGGTGGTTATTCAGTAATCACTATGGACGCAACTAATATTCTTTCATCTGAAACAATTATTGTTGCTTCAGGTGGTACAGGTGGTGCTAGTCCAACAAGTAGTGCACAACCAGGTAATGCAGGTAAAGTTGGAGGTACAAGTTCATTTGGTAATCACATAAGAGCAACTGGAGGTGGTGCTGGAGGTGGTGGTTCAACCGCCGCAGGTTCTGCAGGTACCTTTGGAGTTGGTAACGTATCTAATGGTGGTGTTGGTGCCGCAGGAGTTGCTCAAACAACACAAACCGCACCTACAACATCAACATTTGGACCAACAGGGGGTGGTGGTGCTTCAGGGGATAATGGGGCAACATTTGGAACAGGTGGACCTGGTGCTAGCACTCCCACATTTTATAACTCAACATTATTGGGAGGAACAACTGGTGCACCTTTTAGTGCTACATTACCAATATCAGGAAATACCGAACCTGTTTTACTTTTTGGAACAGGTGGAGGTGCGGGGTCTTCTTGGCAATTAGGTTCTGTTTACGGAACAACTGGTGCCAATGGTGGTTTATATGGTGGTGGAGGTGGAGGTGGTTCTGTATGTGGTGATGCGGGTTATGGTTTCACATACGCATCAGGTGGTACAGGTGGTCAAGGTATAGTAGTAGTAACAACATATTTTTAATTTATGGCAACACAAAATGCAACTAATAACACACCAAATGTAACACAAGTGATAGTTTACACCGCTGGTACATATACATGGACAAAACCAACAGATGCGGTTTTTGTAAGAGTCGTTTGTATAGGAGGTGGAGGTGGAGGTGGTAGTGGTAGGAAAGGAGCAGTATCAACAAATAAAGCTGGAGGTTCTGGAGGTGGGGGTGGTGGAAGAAGTGAACTAACAATAAACGCCTCTTTATTACCTTCAACAGTTTCTTTAGTTGTTGGTAGTGGGGGTACGGGAGGCTCTATTGTTAGTACAAATAGTAATAGCGGTAATAATGGTAGTAGTGGAGGTTTAAGTTCATTTGGTGATTACATTAAATCTACAGGTGGTGGTGCGGGTCAAGGTGGTTTAGCGGGTACTACAGCAGGTGGAACTGCGGGGGCAGGATTACAAAATGGGACTGCGGGTTCATCAATAACTACTGTAACACCTGGAGCCGTAACCGCACCTACATTTGCAGGAGCAGGTGGCGGCGGTGGCGGCGGATTAACCTCTGCGAACGCAAGTACACCACCAACCGCAGGTAGTGTTTCATCAATTTTACTCATTTCAGGTGGTGCCGCAGGAAACTCAACATCACAAGCCGCTGGTGTTCCGACAAGTGGAGGTACAGGTAGTTCAGACACTACAGTATATTTAGGTAGTAGTGGTGGAGGTGGTGGTTCTAAAAGAAACTCAGGTGGACAGATGGCACAACCTGGAGGTAGTGGTGGTTATGGTTGTGGTGGAGGTGGAGGTGGTGCTGGTGAAGATAATGTAAGTAATTCAGGTGCAGGAGGTAACGGAGGTACTGGTATAGTTATAATAACAACATATTTTTAAATTATGGATACAAATAATACAAATAATAACACACCAAACACAATTCAAATTAATACTTATACAACAACAGGTACAACAACTTGGACAAAACCAACAAATCTTAAATATGTTGATGTAATTTGTATTGGTGGCGGAGGTGGTGGAAGTTCAGGTAGAAAAGCAACTACTGGGGTTGGTAGTGCTGGGTCAGGTGGTGCTGGTGGTGGTCATAGTAGAATTCAAATCAACGCATCTTCAATCCCATCATCAGGTGTTACAGTTACTGTTGGGTCAGGTGGTACAGGTGGTGCATCAGTTACCGCCACAACATCAACTAACGGAGCTGCAGGTTCTCAAGGTACCGCCAGTTCATTTGGTAATTATATAAAATCGAATGGTGGTGCAGGGGGTGGTGCTTCTGGTACCGCAGCGTTAGTAAATACTATAGGTGGTACAGGTCTAATATCTTCAGGTGGTAATGGTGGTGGGACCAACGTAACATCAGGTATTGGTGTTGATGGACTTGTAAGTAATTTTTCTAGTAGTGGTGGAGGTGGTGGTGGTTCTGTTGTTACAGGTGGTGGTTCTGGTGGTGGAGCAGGTGGGGGAACCCCAACATATTATAACGGAACATTAACAGGTGGCACTGCGGGTAATGTTACATTAGGACAAAGTGGCGGTACAGGTAACTCAGATAGTGTCGTTTATTTAGGTTCTGGTGGTGGAGGAGGATATTGTGCATTGACTTCAGGTAATGCAGGTGCAGGTGGTAATGGTGGATTATATGGTGGTGGAGGAGGAGGTGGAGGAGCTACTAACGTAGGTGTGGGAGGTAGTAGTGGAAAAGGAGGTAATGGTGCAAATGGAATTGTGGTAGTTATTTCATATTTCTAATATTTATAAGTAATTAATTTAAAAATTAATAATAACAAGTTTAAGGTTAAAGTTGCTGCTTCAGATAAAGAACAACAAAATGGAATGATGAAGAAAAGATTTGATGATACTTTTAATGGTATGTTATTTCTTCAAGGCGAAGGATACCATTGTTTTTGGATGAAGAACTGTATAATACCTTTAGATATTATTTTCATAGAAAATAACACAATTACTAAAATACATCATAGTTGTGAACCATGTGATGATGAAAATTGTGATGATAGATATTGTGGTGAAGGTGATTTGGTATTAGAGTTAATGGGTGGTAAATGCAATGAATTAAGTATTAATGAGGGTGATAAAGTTAAGTTAGATATTTAACCTATCTTTTCTTTTAATGTATTCACTAATCTTTGTTGTACCATTTTGGTAAACTTAACATAAGGAGAATCTTCCGAATCAGCATTATACTTATATTTTCCTTGTGGTGGTCTAGTATTTCTTCCAAGATAATTTAATCCTGATATATTAGTTATACATTTATGTCCCCCACTATTAGCCTGAATTAATTCCCAAGCCGAAACTCCTATAGAATCTAAAATATTCATTTCTGATTCAGATAATTCCGAAAATGGTTTTTCCATCATAACGTTTACTCTACTTAAATATTCTTCACCATTTTCTATATTCTTAAACTTACTACCATAAAGAGCCTCGAAATCTTTTAAAGTAAAACCAACAGATTCTTTTGAAAAATCTTTAGACGATTCTGAAATCCATTTTATTGTTGATAGAGGAACAACTCTTTTCTTTAATTCTGGTTCCCAAAATGATAATACTTCTTGAGCGATGTCACCTAAATTAATTCCTTTTAATTCTCTTTCTTTTTTAAATGGGTTACATGATGCCTGAACTAATCCCATCGGCCAAGCTATCACCAAGAAATCCGCTTCTGGGTTATTTTTAAAGGGTGTGTATCTATCATAAGCACCTGGCTTAATCATTGACCCTCCTCCGTATTGTGATATTATATTACCGTCTATTTTAACGTTACGATGTGATTTCATTTGTGATACATAATCCTCTTTGTTCTTTTCTAACCCCATCTCATTTGAATACCCTCTTTCAATCATTATTCTTTTAATATTTTGAAAAATATTAAGAAGTGATGGTTCACAATTCATAACTAACTCTTCTAAAAATCCTGGCTTATTTTTGAAGGCTAACAGTAATTTATTTGTCACTAAACCTAATACTGTTTTATTTTTTTCTATACCTGAATCTTTATCTAACTTGTATATATAATTCATTACCATTTCAGGTGTTATATTATTTTTAGCATAATCCGCACTATCAACCATGGATATAACAAAGATATCTTTTGATGGAAAAATATCTGAAGTTGAAACTACTTGTGATATTGTTTCAACATTTGAACGAGCCCCTCTAAATTGTTTTGATTTTGTATCTTCAGCACCTGCTTGTCTATCATGATGGTCCGTATGAATAACGAACATTGGTTTGCCATGAGCGAAATCAACAAGAACAGGCATTGTATCACCTTGAGCATCATTTTTCTTAACCGCAAACTCTTTGTCACCATATTGGATGATATGAGCATCAACAACTTTAATACCATTGTTCTCAAGGTATTTCTTCATTGCAATTGCTGTAGTAACACCATCTAAGTCTTGGTGAAAATAAATTTCGGCCTTAGGATATCTCTTCCGTAAATCCGAAATTTCTCTTAATCCTGATTCCTTTATTAATTTTTTCATTAAATAGTCTTGTAAATTGTTCCTGAATTTTTACCCTTAATCACTCTCTTACCATTTTCTTTTGAAATAATAATCATACCATCTTTGGGATTTAATTTTCCCTTTCCAATATTAATTTCAAAATTATCTTCAGTAGATATAACTAAATCTCCATTTGGTTTAACCTCAATATTATATGGTTGACCGTCACGTAAATCCGATAATTTTAATTTTTGTTCCATGATAAAGCCATTCTTTTTGAATGATTCGTGCATATTCAAAATTGAATTTTTTTCTGAGTCTGAAACTAATATTCTTTTGTTCATAATAATTTTATTTATAAATATCTAATAAATAAAAAAAGAGGTATAAACCTCTTTTAATTTAATTCAATCTTCAATTGTTTTTAATAAAAGTAAGATTTTACCGATTTTACTGATATTTATATTATATGAAAGAATTAAAAAAACCTGAAGAAAAAAAAATTAAGATATCAATAACTTTAAGTCCTGACTTAAATAAACGAATGGAAGATAAATTAACAAATAAATCAAGATTAATTGAAAAATTATTAAGAAGTTATTATGAAAAAAATTTGTTCTAAGTGTAAAGAAGAAAAAAATGTTTGTGAGTTTGGTAAATTAAAATCATCAAAAGATGGTTCAATGTATCATTGTAGAAGTTGTAATAGTAAAAAAACAGAAGAATATCGTATAAAACATCAAGAAACATATAAAAAATATTTGGAAAAAAATAAAGAAAATAAATCTAAATATTTGAAGGAATACAATAAAATTAATAAAGATAAAATAGTAAAATTAAGGAAATAAAATTATTTAAGTAAACGTGATGAAATTTTATCAAAAAATAAAGAATATCATAAAAATAACAAAGAAAAAATACGAACACGTAAAAATAATTACGTCAAATATAAAAGAGATACAGACGTTTTATTTTATTTAAAAAATATATCAAGAAAACGTATTTATAATTTTATAAAATTAAAAGATTTAAAAAAAAATAATAAAACATTTGATATTGTTGGATGTTCTCCTAAATTTCTTAAAAATTACATAGAAAATAAATTCTCAAATGGAATGTCTTGGGAATTAATGGGTAAAAATATTCACATTGACCACATCATTCCGTTATCTTCTGCAAAAACTGAAGAAGAAATTTATAAACTATGTCATTACACTAATTTACAACCTTTGTGGGCGTTAGATAATATTAAAAAGGGGGATAAAATATTACAAATTAAGCTTTAGTTGACTTTTTTGGTCTATAAACGCCTGTACCCTATCAAGGGCAACCTTACAATAATTTTCACTTAACTCTATCCCTATCCATCGCCTATTTAAAATTTCCGCGCTTACAAGGCTTGTTCCACTACCCGCAAATGGGTCAAGAACTATGTCGTTTTTATATGTTAAAATTTTAATTGCCTTAGTTGGGATATCAGCACTAAATGTTGCTTTAGTCATAGGACGACTATCATTAAGATACTTCCACTGACCGAATACCAATTCCATAAATTCTTTCTTATCATCATCCTGATAAACAACTTTCTTCTTGGTTGTACCATCTTCCATTTCAATATCCGTAGGAACACCAACCCATTGTGGGGCACCTTTAACTTTTTTAATATGTTGCTTCTTATAACCTAAGATAACACATTCCTTTGGATTATAGATATATGGTGACGATGGACTCATCCAAGAACCCCAAGCAGTAGTCTTACTTCTATGGGGACTATCTTCTTCTAAATCTACTACCCCGAAAAACTTAAAACCTACTTTCTTCATGATTGTCCAAAACTCTGAAACAAAAAATACTCTTCCTCCACGACTTTGAACATTAGTTTCATAAGGAATGTTAATACTAACTCTACCGTCATCTTTTAATAAACGATATACTTCTGTCAACCATTTCTCAGTAAAATCCCAATATTCATCCATCGTAGATTCATCATCGTGCGTATCATATTTAATACCAACATTGTATGGGGGACTAGTAACTACTAAATCAATACATCCCTCAGGCATTGTCAACATAACATTAACACAATCACCATTTATTATTTTATTTGTTTCTATCATAATTTACCATTTGTAATATTCCCAACCTTTATCGGTCTGTACTGATAATAATTTCACATCCAAAAATACGGCATTTTGTTCACCCGCATATAATCCAAGTATGTTAAAATTAAAAAATTCTTCAGCTTCCTCCTCTGTCATCTCATCTCTAGTACAAAGAATATTAATAATCATTGGTTTAGAATATAACATTCTACGACCATTACCAAACTCTTCAACTACTCCTATTATTGCTGGTTCCAATCCATCAAGTAGCACAGCACCTTCAGCATACTCATCTAAGTCTATTACCATTTTCTAAGTTTTTAATTTTTCTTTCTAAATAAAAGCTAGCTTTTTTTAGGTCCTCCACTTCTTTCGAAGTGTCTTTCTTACCTGCTCTTGCAACATACTTAACAACATTGAACAGATAAGCATCTTTATCTAATCCCCAAGCTTCACAAACTTTTATGACCTCATATTGATTTTCAGCACCACCATAATGATTAGGATGGTTTACCGACTCTTTAATCATACTGTCTTTGGTTTTCTTTTAATTTTAATCTTGATTCTTGTTTTTTTGAAATGGTTTTTTCTTTTTTAGAATCATCCACTTTTTGTTTCTGTGTTGGAACTACTCTTGTCTTTTTGTATTCCGACTTTGGACAATATTCCCAAGTATTACCGACAGCACTGTTAGCCGATTTATCATCCAATCTTTGGAGTTCGCCTGTTTTTTTGTTTCTAATTGTCTTCATTATTATGTTGTTTAATTTTTAAAATGATTTCTTCCTCAGATATTCCATCGTAAAACCAATCATTAACTTTAGATGATAATTCATCTAAAAATATAAAGGCATCCGCATTATAAAGTGGTTTAATCGGTTTTTTATTTTCAATGTACCTAACAAGTATTTCTTTTTCTATTGTCCGTTTATTGAAACCCATACCAAAATATAAAAACTATTTTCTAATAAAACAAATAGATTACTGAGTTTTTCTTGTATTGACTATTTTTGTGGTTTGAAATATATGTGATAATAATTTTCTTTTAAAGAGAGGTAACAATGTATTTTCAATAGGATAGTCTTTATCACATTTAAAATCAAAAACAGGAACTGTTTTTTTTTCTCTTTCAAAAAACTTTGAGAAGTTTTCCACTATTTGGTTTAGGGTTAATCCTTTTTTATTTTCAGTATATATTAAATCAACTTTAACACTATATTCGTCAAAATTATCCCCAACTTTGGTAAACCGATATTCCCAAACATAGATACTATTATCTGATTTTTGATTATAAACAATAAAACCTTTTGGGTAACTTAAATTTTTTCTATTTCTTTTAACGGAAAAAGATATTGAATCATAAATTAACCCCCAATATGATTTAACAATACTAAAATATTCAAAAAATCTTGATGAACTATCTTTAATAATTTTATCAATCTCTATTTTTTCATTTTTGGTTAACTCAGGTACTGACTTGGCAGTTAATTCTTTTAATAACACTTCATCATCGCATGAAGTAAAAACTTTATTTGTTGATAGGATAACATTTTCTTTGATTAAAGTTTGTAAACTCGCTAAATGTAAGGATAATTCAATAAAGGTGGGGTATATTTTATTTTCTTTTAAAATATCATCAATCTTTTTAAAATATGCCAATAAAATATATTTCTTATGCTCTAAATCAATTGGTTCATGAAACATCCAATCGGTTGGCATAATGAACTCAATTTTGCTTTCGGTTACTTCAGTCATTCTTCTTATTTTAAATAATATAATAAGAACTATACAAAGTTGTAGTTATTCTAACCTCATAACATAGAATTCTTCGTTATTAACCATCACAACATCATATGAACTATCATAACCGTTCATAATTCCAATTCCATCGGCATCAATAACCGACTTAATAAATTCATCCTCATCAATAAAATTTTCGTAATCATCAATACCATAATCTTTAAGTGAAGATAATGGGTCTCGTCTAACATCGTTAAGTAATTCCTCAATTTTATCATCAACCATTTCATCTGTCAACTCATTAGTATCACTCTCAATATCTTCCTTTTGACTTTCAAGAGCATCAATTTTTTCTTGAACTTCATCATAAGCATCACTATACTCACTTGGCTCTTCTATCTCATTTTCTAAATTATTTTGTTGTTCTTCTAACTCAGCAATTTGTTCTTCTAATTCAGTAATTTTATTTTCTTGTTCTTCGGATAGTTTATAATCATCCTTATTAAAATAACTTTCTGGTGACTCTCTAACATCATTCTCATATATGTACCTAAAGTAATCAACAACCTCATCTGTATCTATACTATTCTCTACAAAACTACTATTAAAATTACTATACCCTTCCCTAACTTGTTCTTTAACATAATTATAAGCCGCATCTTCCATATCTTCAGGGGTTGCGGCACAATATCTTTCCCCTTCAACATCATCAATACCTATAACTTCAAAACTTGGCATCCCATAATGGTCACCATCTGGTATCAAATGGTATATATCCATTTTTTTTCCAATTTCCTCAATATCTGCTTCTGCAATTTCAATATCTGTATGGATGTCAGTTAAATCTTTTCCCTGTTCATCATATTCATTCTCCTTTTGTTGTAAATTTTCCAACATCTCAGTTAACTCCACCAATCTTTTGGAATCCTCATCAGTCATTTTTTCAATACGATTATGTTCAATAATAAATTCTAAAACGGCATGAGCGGCATAAGCAACATCATCAGCCCTACCATAACCAGTATCTAATCTCCACTCATCGTCTTCTCTTCTAACATTAGCCTCCGCAATCTTATTATTTTTTATTATTTTTTCTTTTATTTTTCTTAACGGTGTATCCCAATCACTAACATACCCCATAACATTTATACCATCAATACTTGATATTTTAGTATTTGATATATCTAACTTACCTTCAATACGTTTAATTCCATCCAAAGATTTGGTTGGTGTTCCCCTTAAATCAAGATTACCCGTAATCCATATCTTCTTACCTCTAAACTCAGGTAGATTGGCAATTCCTGGTGCAAAATAACTGGCATAACTCATCAACTCAAGATACCTTTCAGGTGTAACTTTAATCCATTCATCATTTTCTTGCTCTAAAACAATTTTAACTATGTTTTGAATATCGTTTTCTTTTAACTTAACAACTTTTTTCATTATCTATAAATATAAAGGTTTAAACAAAATTAAATCAAATTATTTACATTAATTTTCTTTTGGTGATATTTATATATAGAAAAAATAAACCACCTTTAAATAATTTCAACATGGGATGCGGATGTAAAAATAGCACAAACACAAATGCTACACCACAAACACAACAGACTCAACAAACAGTTCAAAGACCTAATCAACAAACTGTTCAAGAAACTATACAAAAAACAATAGAAAAATACTACACCGTTAAAAAAGGTAAGTAGTTCTATATCCTAAGCATTTAACTTACTTAAGGGGAAATTGTTTTTCCCTTTTTTTAATATTTATATTTAATGAAATTATTGAATGTCATAAATGAAGGTAAAAGAATTAAATTAGATTCTGAAACATTGTCGTTACTACAAAAAGTAACTGATATAATCTATAAAAAAAGAATCTCAGGATTTAAAAAATACACCCCAATTACATCAATCCCAATTACTGTTCAAGATGGTACACCAGGAACTGTGGAAATCGCCGTTGACCCTGAATTAGAATATTTCGGATTATTAGACCAAAAAGTTGAAGATAGTAAGGACCCGAACGATTTTATTTTAACAATAAATCCTAGAAATATAACAAGTAAAAAGAATTTGTACCTCACATTGTACCATGAAATAATTCACGCTACTGACCCAGGATATACTACAAAATCAACAGAAAAATATTGGAAAGACTATGACCCTGAGATTGATGAGAAATATTGGGCCCATCCTATAGAATTTAGAGCCAGTACAAATGAGTTTATTGAGGGATTACGGAATGAATTCATATTAAGAAAAAAAAGATTAAAAAATCCTGAAAATATAACTTACCTTTTTAATTCTGCAGATAACATTTTAAACTATTTTGCAAACGGTGAAAAACTATCTAAGTTATCATACGATATTTTAGAAGGAATGTCGGGATTAGTTCCACAAAATACCAAAATATCCAAATTACTTCAAGATATGTTTATTGAATACCCACAAACCTCAGAATTTGCCGCAAAAAAGATTGATGAACCTTACTACATAATGTATATTGAACTAATTAAATTATACGACCCAACTATTTGGAGAAAATTTTTAACTATGCTTCACTCCGAAGTTAAAGAAATTAAAGAAACTTTAAAAAAATCTATTTAACATTTAAAAATATTTTTATACACTTAATAAAATATAAATTATGAAATTAATTAATTTAAATTCTAAAAAAGGTATTGTAAACTTATTTGCGGACTTTATACTTAAAAATATCAATATAAATAATGAGACAATAATTCAAGTTACTGATTTTAATCATTTTTTTATTGTTAATGGTATTACTAATTCTAAAACAGTCTTAGACTTACCCAAAATTAAAGATGAATTTATTTCAGAATATCAAGACTTATTGAAAGAAGTTGAATATGATGAAAATATAAATGTAATGGATTTAATTAAATACAATGAAAAAATTAATAAAGAAACCTCAATAGAATGTGATTTTTATGATTCTAAGAGAAACTTATATCATCCAATACTTACCGATTATGAATTTTCAGATAATTCAATTTATTCTGTTGATTATGATATCGATTTTAAATATGAAACCAAATTAGGTTTTAAAACTATTATGAGTGGTTTTTATCAATCTCCATTACAAGTAACATCTGAATTTCCACATGGATATAGTTTTAGTATGGGTAGAACTTTACTTTATTATTCAGAATATATTGCCAATAACATAATGACATCATTATTAGGAAATAAAATAAAAATATTATTATCAACCGAAAAAACTTTTGACGGTGAACAAGAAATTTTAATAGATTTTAATCAGGATTTTTTATCCAGTAATAATGTTAAATCTATGATACTAGATGTTTTTGATTTTGATTTTGAAACATTCAATAAAAAACTTGAATTATATGATATTTGTGATGACATAAAAAAACCAACCGAAAGTAAGCCTTGGTTGGTTAAAGATATTAATCCTAAAGACCTTTATGTATTTTAAACTCTTTTAGATAAAGATATAACCTGATAAAAATCCTTTTTACCCTCACAATACTCTTTAACTAAGTTTAATAAACTTCTGAACATAAACGCATCGTTTGTTTTCTTTTCACATTTAATAAAAAGTTCAATTAAATAAGAAAGAAATTCAATACTATATTTACCTAAAGGATTTAATGTGAAATATTTCCCTTCAAAGTATTTTGAATGTGTAGGATTAAAATTGTTTCTTTCTTGCACACTATCAAATGGTTTTGTCTCATCGTATATTTTTATCCACTCAACAATAAAGTCCTTTACCAATTCTTTATTTACTTCAGCCTTAAGTAATAAATCAACAATCCAATGAGTATGAGATGGAGCTCTTAGCCTTTTTCCAGACTCTAAATACTTTACAATAAAATCAATTTCAGGACTTCCTCCTCTATTTCCTTGATATATTGAAACCATTTTTCCGTCACTTAAATTCCAAAACTTAATTGGTTCATGTCTTACCCCCTTTCTATTGAAGATTAAACTTTTCATAATTTTCTTTTATAATGTTAACACCATCTTTTACTTCTATAAAATCTCTATCAGGGGCATATAATTTTGTTTTATACTTTTCTCCGTCACTTTCAATTATCATAAAGGCAGGTACAAACTCATTCCCACCAACCGCTTCCACAAACAAATCATATTCCTCACTTTCTTTTTCAATATCTCTTTCAATAAAAGGTATATCATTAGATGTTAATTCTTCTTTCATTGTCACACAAAAAGGACACCCATTCATCGTATAAATTACAATTAATTGTTCTCTCATTTTACAATAGTTTTTTAGTCATCTCCATTATCATATTAGCGTTTTTAACACCGACCTCACTAAATGAATTTTTTCCATCAGAAAATCCCTTTATTGTTGGTACGCTACGAATCCCCATCTCAGTAACCAAATCCATATCTTTTTCGATATTAAAGGTATATAACTGAACATCTGACTTCTGCTCAGTTAAAGTTCTACCAGCGTCCTCAAACATTGGTTTCATGACTTTACATGGACCACACCATGTTGCCCAAAAGTCGACAATAATTTTGTCACCATTTTTAATTTTTTCTCTTAATTCTGTACTTGTTATTTCCATTTTATTTTAGTTTTTTTAAACCGTTAATATATATTTTTATTTGTTCATATTGTTCTGACCTATAAATAATCTTAATCTTAAATTCTGGTTCTTTTTCAAACCTACTTAAATAAACATAAAACCCTGATGTATGTTTAAATATCCCCTCTATGTGATATATTTCTTTTCCATATTTTGAATTAAGATATATAGGTTCGTATCTTGATTCAAATTTTTCATTAATAAGTAAATTTACTGGGTTTAATATATTCACGTCAAAATCAATATCCATTATAGAATATATCCCATCTTTCAATGTACTATAAAAATTGTTAAAAAATTTAAATCTAGTTTCTTCCATAATTAAAGCTCTCCAATATAATTACTTCTAATATTATTAATTACCGTACTAACCCAATCCAACCGTCCTCCATTATTTTCACCAAAATGACTTTCAGATTCAACTGAATTATTTCCTAACTCCACTTTAACTTTTGGTAATTTAAAATAGTCGGTTAATTTATTTATCCTATTATCTAGTTTATCCAAAACTTTATTCCACTTATCATCCAACCTTTGATTAAATCTACCTAAACTCTGAACTCGACTTAATATCGCTTTACCTTTATGTCCTTTTGTAATACGATATTCAAGTGTTGCTCGTTCAGTTGAATCTTCTGACCCTTCCCTCAATGAAATTATAAATGACGATGCTTTATTTATGTATGTTTTAACACAATTATTTTGAATATTAGATTCCATATTATATTCAGATGATTTAGTTAAAATAACAGGATAATATTCAATACCATAATCATTTACAATTTTTTCTTGAGCACCTTTAAGATACTCATCAGAATAATATCTGGTATATGTTCCTGTAGTGTAATGAGAATATTTATCACTCCATTGGGTATGTTCTTTATTAAACGTACTTATATTGTTTGACCTCCACTTAACAACTTCAAATTGTTTTAAAAAGACATAAAAGTTTACATGGTCAATAAATGTTTGTAACCTATTGATATTTTCTGTCGATGATTTAAAAACTTCAAAAGCATTTTTCTTTTCTACTTCAGTCATTAAATTATTATCACTTGGCAATTGATATCCATGTTTAAATTCAAATATTGATTTTAATGTTTCATCACTTTGATGTCTTAAAAATTTTTCACCAAAAAGTCCCTCAACCTGTTTGTAAAATTTATCATTAATAAAATTTACTTTCTGTAATACTCTTCTGACCTTATCACCACTAAGTTTATTATTCATCATAAACGACTCAACCAACTTATATCCACATTTTTTTAAAACTCTTTTACTAGCTAAAGGAACCATACTAATAAAGGTGGTAAAATTATCAGGGTATTTAATTCCCCTCGTTATCATATAATGTTGATACAAATTCTCATCCGTATTTAACATAAAATCAAACTTATAGTTTGGTATACTATTAGTGAAAGCATTAATTGCTGGTAACCAAACATCCAAAGAGGTTTCATTCAGTTTCAGATTTTCCTTAAAATGACTAAAATTATTATGAAAATTAGCATGTAAGACACTAACAGGTTTTGATGCAAAATAATTCTTTGTTAGTTTTTTTGTAAACTTTCTCTTCTTAAATGAATTCCTAATATTCCCCGAATATAAATCATTTGTCTTAAGACTATAGGTAACAAAATACATTACACTACTTTTTACAAAAAAAACCTTTCCAGCTCTTCTACCTTTATTAAAAAAATATAACTTCATTGAGACCTTATCTTCTGATTTTTCAACCACAAGAGTTTGTCTAGTTACACTGACATCACATAAAGGATTACCATAATTTTTTTCAAATTCCTCTTTTGTACTAATTGAATGACTATGTTTAAAGTAAGGATGTTTTTCAGTACCTATATTCCCACCATTATTAAGTGAAAAAACAAAATCATTTTCTGAAGTTTTGTGTTTAACAACATTTTCCAATAATTCATTATAATCCTGATTGAATACAGTATTAAATTTCTCATATTGTTTTTTATATAATACTTCCATATAACAAAGTTAATAAAAATTTTTAGAAAAAAAAAATGGGGTTTTATAACCCCAAATTTTAAGATTAACAATAACTCTCTGCTAACTCCCAAAGTTGGGTATTAACTTTATTACGTGTAAATATATTACTTAATTCTTTCATACTTGTCGACCTTCTTCCTGACATATATTGTACTCCACCTCTAACAAATTTCTCCTGTACAACATTGAAAGTAGACCACATATCATTACCCTTATCCCCGTCGCGAAGTGGTTGAAGAATATCTTCCATTTTAATTGTGGATGGTGCTTTACCCTCTCTCCATCTGATTACAGACGCCGACTTAACAAACCCAATTTGTTCTCCTTCGGTTAACTCACGGGACTTCATTTTATCAACAGAATTCTGTATGATAGGAAGACGCTTTGCAAAATCATCAGTAAGTCTCTTAACCTCACCCAAATCAAAAGACTGGTGACGTATGTTGAAAGAATCACTAACAGATGTAGGAACGGTAAGACCATTAGCACAAACCAATCTGTGAAGTCCTGCACTGACACTAAAAGTACTAAGTCCATTGTGTGAGTTACGAATTATCGCTTCAATCAACGAATCACCAACTTGAGGTAATTCAGAATTACGTAAACGTATTTCATGAACTCCATACATACCTTTACCGACTTGTCTTGCTGCTGCGACATTCCACCCTTCTTGATTAAATTTTTCTATGATATCCATAGTTGGAACAAAAACGTACTTATCTGACATCTTTGGTGATGCTTCTGTTGAAAAGGCCGATGGTGCCGTTTGTCTTAAGTTTTCTAATGAGATGATTGTTGACATATATTATTGTTTTTATGTTTAGAATACAAAGATAAACAATAATTACGAATTACCAATAATATTTTTTAATTAATTTAAACAAATATCACCATAAGGTGTTTCCATGAATTGGACATTAACGACTTTTTGAGATTTAATCTCTTTATGCATTTTAACTACGATATCAATCATTTGACTTCTGGTTAGACTAACATCCTCACCATTTTCGTAATTATCTTGAGCAGCTTCTTTAATTTTAGTGAAAAAATAATCTTTGTCTAAATCACCTATAAGTAAACGTAACTCTTCAGGATTTTTATTAAAAAACCCAATCACTTGACTAATATAGATATCAATATCTACGCTGCTCATATTACTCATATTTTATACTTTTTTCTTACTAAAAAATCCTGTACCACCTTGACCTTCTTCACCAAAAACATTAATAAATTCAGGTGTAAGGTCAGGTTTTGTTCCATTTAAATTAATGAACGCTAAGTTTTTTATTCTTAACACACTATTTGGTATACGTTTTAATGATGGGTTATTTGGTAATGCTAAGAACGACAAATTATTTAGTTCACCAATACTATCAGGTAAAGTTTTAACACAATTCATTAACAATAACGCCTCTAAATTCTTAAATCTTCCTAATGTTGTTGGAACATCCAAAGCTATATTTTCGTTAGATTTATTATTAAACAATAAATTTGTAATGTCTTCAGGTAAACTACCAAAGAACTCATCAAACCCATATAACGCAATAAACTTAGCCGCCCCACTATTAGGATATTCAATTTCCACTTTCTTACCACCAGAAGTTGTCAATCCTTTCGCAAACTCAGGTTTAAAATATTCTTTTAATTCAGGAGCAGTATTATTTAAAAAATCAACTAATTCAATCCTATGGTCTAATCTATCCATAAACTGATTTGATGGAAAATGGAACTGAAATCTCTCTTGCGGTAATCCAGTTCTAGTTCCAACTAATCCTTTATCATCATTAGCTAAAACAACATATAATGGACCGTCTTTCAAATATCCTGAGGTATAACTTGCATCAGGTGGTGAAGTACACCATCTTGATTCACCATTATTGTAATCGTAAAATCCTCCGTACCATGTCGCCGCCTCATTAGCTAACTTACCTTTATCTTTATCTATTTTAATTACAGTGTAATTAGGTCCTTCAAATTCTATAACACCTCCAGGATGACTAAATCCTTCTCTACTCTTCCTAATTTCTTTTTTCAAGTCTTTCTTCTCTAAGTCCTTCTTTTTCTTTTCAGGAAGTTGAAAATTTTGTAAGAATCTAAATAAATCATCAGGACTACTAAACTTATTAATATCTCTCTTATCTATAGGGAAATATTGTTTATACTTTGTAAACTTTTTTAAGTCATCCGTAACCTTGAATAAATCCTCAATAAACAACTCACGATAATCGTTTATCATTTTTTTGTACTCAGAGGTCCCCGCTTTTACATTATCTCTTTCGTCATTAAATGTACCAGGTGTTACGAACTTACTCAATAACCAATTAGTATATGCTCCTGGCTGGACTTTTGATAAGTTTTCAGGATTTAAATCAGTTGTATCAAAATCTGCTGGTTTTTTTGTTGTTGGGTCAGCAAATATTATTTCTGCCAATTTTACTATATCTAAAATAGGTTTTATTTTTTTACCTTCTTTGTCTTTCTTTATCGTTGTGTATTTATCTAACAATACATCGAATCTTGAATTTTCAAGAATAATACTCTTAATTAAGTTTAATACTTTCATTATTTTAATTTTACTATTATAAATATCCTAATGAAGCAAAAATACTTAATAATTCAATATAAGTAACTCTTCACCCATATTTTGTTTTATTCCTTTTTTGGCAGATGCGGCTTTTGCAAACTCTTTTTTTTCCCATCTATAAATGTTATCTGGAAACCAATCGTGTAGTAAAGGAAAATCATAATAAGATAAACTAAATTTACCTTTAATATGTTTTAACACATTTGCCAATCTTTGGTGGTCTTCTCTATCAAAATCGTGATTTGAATAATAGTTTTCGGTCTTCCAATATGGTGGGTCTAAATAGATATAGGTATTCTCAGAATCATATTTGGTGATAACATCCCCAAAGTCCATATTCTCAACATCTGTAATCTTTAAGAAATGTTCAACCCAATCAGGTTTGCTTAACTTATCTCTAAACGATAGATACTTGGAACGATACTTACCCTTCAAATCAATAAAGGACGATGTCTCAGGTTTACTACCACTAAACACCTGTGTCAATACATAAACATACTTTGCGGCAGTATAATAATCAGGTACATTAGTCGTAAATCCTGAATTAAATATTTCTGTCTGAAATGTTTTGAATTGTTCTTTTAACATATCAGAGGCGATATTAACTCCCAACTGTTGAACCTCAATATTATCTAAGGCTCTTTGTAGTTCAGATGGGTTTTGAACACACTTGAATAGATTATAATTTAGTGGATTAAAGTCATTATAAACGACTTTCTTTAGATTTGGGTACTTGGATAGGTCCATATTATAAAAACACCAGAACATACCTCCAAACGTCTCTACGTACGTCTCCATGTCTTCTGGGTAATACGGAACAATCCATTTACCAATTTTTGATTTTCCTCCAATGTATGATAGCATAATTTAGTTTTTTAAAAATATAATAAAAAAATTCAAAAAGGCAAATTTTTTTTTAGTTTACATGACTTTTTAATTTTATTATATTTAAAGTTATGGAACAAAAAAAAGGTTGCAACTTTTGCAAAAACTCTAAGAAAAAATTTTCTAAATACACAATAGTTGGACTTTATGTATTTGTATTAATGGTTTGGGGACAAATCGATATGATTAAGTACATTATGAAACTTATTGGTTTCTAGTGTATTTTACATGATATTTTACATATAAATCACCAATTACGTTATTTATAAATCCTTTATGTCTTAACCTTAAAGGAATTTGAGTATTAAACTCTTTTGGAAACTTAACAGACACATCACCATCAGGATGTGGTATTTGAAATTCATTATTATTCAAATCATTTACTGTAAAGAAAGCATTATAAATTAAATCATTTCCGTTCTTTTCAAAACCATTTTTTTGAACTAATTTAACTTTTAAAATTAAATCCCCAACCATCCCTTGAACAACATCCCCTTTTTGTTGAACTCTTAACATCTGTCCATCATCAACACCTCTAGGAAAAGTTATTTTTAATGTTTCGATAACTTCCTTACTTCCAGAACCATTACAAGTATTACATCGTTTACTTATCGTATACCCATTACCTCCACACCCATTACAAACAGTTTTAACTATTTGTGTAAACATTCCAGTTCCAGCTCTTTGTGCGACAAATCCCTGTCCTTTACATATTGAACACATTGCTCTTTCACCACCAGAACCATTACAAGGAACACACTCACTACGTCTACCATAACTAACATCCTTGATAACTCCTCTATATGATTCTAATACATCAATCTGAATCTCAATTAATTTTTCAGGTACTCTTCTTTGTTGTTGATGTCCACCAAATGGATTTCCTCCACCAAACATTTGATTAAATATATCTTCGAATCCTGCACCAAATGGATTTCCTCCTCCAAATCCACCAGCCATAGGATTTTCTAATCTATAATTATATTCTTTTCTTTTCCCTTCATCGCTAAGTACTTCATAAGCCTCAGCTATATCTTTAAATCTATCACCACCTTCAGGATTTCTATCAGGATGAAACTCCAACGCTAGTTTTCTATAGACTTTTTTTATTTCGTCTTGACCGACATCTTTACTTACACCTAAAATTTCGTAATAATTCTTCATATGAATAACAATTATATCATAATTTTATTTAAGAATAAAGAAAGATACAAAATAATAAAGAAATATAACACTTATAAAAACGCATTACAGTTATTTAACTCAAAAGTATCTGAAAGTAATTCTATAGTATTTGATGTTCAAACAGAAAATGGTAATGACGTTAATTACGAAATTGCGTTACTTGAAAAAACTTCAGAAAAATTATTCCCAATATATAGAACAGATGAGATGGGTCGAAACACACCTGTGGAATTAAATGACCCCAACTACAATATAATTAAAATTGAAAAATATAATATACCAGAAAAAGTATATCATATTACAAAAAAAGAAAAAATATCTTCAGAAATATTAATATCTAAGTATCTAAAAGGTGACTCATTAAAAGTAGTTTCAAAACTAAATAATAAAATTATCATACAAGATGATGACAAATATAATTTATTTTCGTTGAAATCAATTTATGATGCAGAACGATTCCTAATTAACATGGAAAAATATATGATGGATAATAACAAAACTAATTGTTTAATTGTAAAAGACAGTAGTTCTCCGCAAAAAAAATACCTCTATGAGGTATTGTCTAAATTAGGTTATAGTAAAGATATGTTATATAGAACTTCAACTACTCACTTAAAAGAAAAATAAATTCTATTCCTGAAATATCAATTTTAAATTCTGTTTTATCTTCACCGATAGTCTTTAAAGAATCTCTCACTTTAATAAATTCATCTTTATTTAGTTCAAAAACAATCGCCTTTTTTCCCCCATGTAACGCATCAATACCCTCACTAATTAATGCCAACTTTTCTAAATACCCGTCAATACTTTCAATATTTTCTTCCATAGACTAACTTTTTTTACTTTACTCTCAAATATCTTTTCTTTACTAACATTTTTTATTGACGTAATAAATTTCTTTTTATTATTTTCAATTTCTAACTTATCTTTCTCAGTCTCCTTCTGATACCAATACAATATTTTCTGATTGTTCATCTTCTTCAACTTTAATTTTAAATTCAGATTTAATATTAAATTCTAATAACTTTAAATCATCTAATTTATTTTTATCAAAAAATGATTTCAATTGTTTCATTTTTTCATCTAATAAAAACTCTTTTTCTTCTCTCTCTTTGTTATATTTAATAATCCCATTTATATTGGTAAATAGATTATTTAGAGATACTTCATCAAATGCAGTTGCGAATGAAAAAAACCTAAACTCAGTTTTTTGTGAGGCTTGTTCTACTATTGTTTTTTCATCAACGTATTTTTTTGGATATTTCCACTCTTTTGGAAATTCAATGTCTATTGATACGTAAGTTTCCAATTTCCTAATAGATACAAGATAAGGGAAAATATTAATTAATTCTTTATATAAGTTCATTTAAAATAGATTTATAATGTAAGTTATGAAATATGATAACATTAACCCGTTGAAAATAAGCTCTCCACAACTTAAGACCATTTTTTGTGGTGGATTAAGTTGTAGGGCACTTACAAATTTTATGACTAAACTTAAATTAGTCAAAATAGAAAAAATAAATAGGAATAAATATATTGTATTATAATTAATCATTACTTTCTGTTTTTCTATTTTCTAAAATCTCACCCCTTAATTTTTGTAATAATAACTTTAACTCCTGCGCTAATTTTCTGGCTCTTGTTCCAGCACTTTTATTTCCTTTATAAAACTTAGCCGTATCCACAGAAAGCACCTCAGTCATTACTTTGATTTCCTCAATAGTTGTTAACTCTTCCATTTTTTTTAATTTTGTGTTTATTATACAATATAATAATAAAATCTACATTTAACAAGTAAATAAAATAGATTTCTTATCTTAAAATATTTTTATCCAATAATTTATATAATTCAGTATATAAATCTAAATCAGACTTGGTAAAAACAATTTCCCTATCAAACAATTCTTTAAAAAAATGTTCAATTGAATTCCTTACGTTAATGTTTTTTTGATTGTAAAAGATTTCCATTAAGAATGATTTAAAATATTCGTAATGCTCTCCCCTTAGATTAAACTTAATATTTTCCTTTTTAAAATTATTTATAGTTGTCTCCCAACACCACTCAAAATGTTTTAAATTGTCTTCATCAGTTAATATTATTTTTGTTTCATTATGTTTCGTCTCTTCACCCAAGTAAGTTATCTTAATGAGTGATAACAACGAAATGCAGAAGTCATAAAATAACTCGCTTTTTTCTGGTATAATATTATTAATATTAAACCATACGTCAACATCTTCTTTATCTAAAGGCTTAGTCACCCAATTAAAAAAATTCCCCATAAATTTTATTTCTATGGGGAATATAATACAATTTATATTAAATTAAACATTATTGAGTTTTTTTATCGTAACCCATTAGATGTTTAATCTTATTAAATTCTTCTGATATTAATTTTTCACTTTTTTCTTCAGATGATTCTAATTGATTCAATATTTTTGTTGCTTTCTTTCCAGCGTCTTTTCCAAAGTTTTTTTGGAATTTTCCCGCAGGTCCTGATTTAGTGTCATCAATTACAGGTTGTGGTGCCTTATTATATGCCATAGATTTAACCGCCCCTAATAAATTATTTTTTCTAATATTATTACGTTTTTTATTATTTCCTGTTTCTACTGCGTTTGCCCACTCAGGATTATTACCAGTACGTGAAGAACCTTCAATATTATCAGTCACCCAATCCTCATTTGGATGAATTTCATCATAAACTAAATTTTCTTGACCTGCGGCTGTGAAATTTTCAATATACTCCTCAGTAGGTGTATTTGCTTTATAAGCCATTTTATCCATTTTAGCCAATTCTCCATTTCCTTTAGGAAAAATCTTTGGTTCCGTACTATATTCACCTTTAGAACCATCTTTAAGATATTCTTTCATTTTTTGAGTAACCGCCTTGATAGCCGCCTCATTTTCTTTTTTATTTGCTGACAATACTTTTTCAGTTTCTGCCATACCTTTAGCTTTCTTTTGTTCCATAACTATTTTTTCAATTAAATCAATCATTTCTGTTTCAGTTAATTGTAAGGATTCCTTAACACTTTTTTTCTTGTGTTTTGCCCCTTCATATCCTTTTATATTCTTAGCAAAATTAGCTTGTTTAACCAATTTAGAGTCCCCACTTTTCATTGCCTTATCAATACATGATTTTGTTACTTCACCACCACAATACTCCTTAAATGACCCCTCAGTACCTTTCTTAACCATCTTCTTAACCGCCTTCTGAATAAACTTTTCAGCTTCCTGTAAATTAGAAGTATCAGTATATGATTTACCCCCCAAATCAAATTTATCACCTTTTTTAGTTTTTGCTAAAGCTCCTGTAAAAGCATTACCTTCTTCAACTTCTTCTTCATCTTCACCTAAACCAAGTTTATTTTTCATTTTACTAAAAAAAGAATCACTCTTTTTTCTTGGCATGTCTTCAAACTCAATATCTTCAATGTCATTACCTCTACCCATTTCACCTTCATCCGAAATATCAATTTCTTCAGGTCCTTTACCATATCTTGTTTCCCACTCATTATCATCCCATTGAGTTGGTTCGTCTGTCATAGCAGTATGACCCTGCTCTTCAACTGACTTTTTTCTTAACATCTTAAAATCTTGTTTATCAAGTCTACCATTTTTATTCTTATCTAATTTTCTTTGTTTTCCAAATAACTCTTCATCAATCTCAGATGATTTACAAAATCTTTGTGTTCTTTCATCGTCTTTACCAAATTTTTCCATGTGATAATTACAAGCATTTTCATCAAAATCAGAATCTTCATTATCTTCTTCTGTCATACCAGTACCACTAATGTTTACTGGTCCGTTTGGATTCCAATCATCATTTACTTTAGATTTAACCTTATCTGATAGTTCATCAGCCTTCTCTTGAAGAGATTCTTCAATTAATCTTTTAATCAATTTATCAATATTATTGTTTGTCATATTACCTTGTTTAATTTATAAATATTTTAATTAATCGTTTTGTTCTTATAATTTTCAATTTCGTACTGAATAACCGCTTTAATTATTGTTTCACTAATTCCCTGTTCTTTACTTATCTTATTAATTACATCCCTAACAATTTTATTTTCATATATTTTAAGAGCTTTAATATCCCCTTGATTACAATATGGAAACTTTTTACATTTTTTCTTTATCGTTACAAATTTCCCACCATGTATTTGTGTTTTAGATTTTCCTCTCCAATCTTTTTTACTCGTACTATTTGCCCAAGCTGCTGGTGTTTCATATGAACCTGAAGAACCTGAACCCGTAGCTTCTTTAGTTTCAGTTTTTGTTAACTTTGGCGTTTCTTTAAAACTGTTTCTAACTAATTCACTATCTTTAAATGCCATTGGTCCAACAAAAGAACCAGCCGAACTTGCACCTGTTGATTCTTTGTTTTCAGATTTTTTCTTTTTTCCTTGACAATGAGCTTTTTGACTGAAACCTTTTGGGTTTTTACAGTCAATACTTTTCTTGTACTTTTCAGACCACTTCTCTTTTATTTCGCCTTCATTAGGTATCGCGTTTCTAAAACCAGTATAAGTATCAAAACCTTCACTATCTTTGAACACATCTTTACTACCAAACTCATTTGATAATGCTGCATTAAATGTTTTATATATATCTGCCATAATTAAGCGTTTTTAAGTCTTGGTTCCCAATATCCTCTATTAGTCCACATGACATTATAGAATTCTCTAAATACCCTGATAACAATATCTTTAACATCCGTTTCTAATTTTCCTCTTTTGATTTCTTTAGCAATAGTGTCTATCAACTTATCTTCAAATTGTTTAATAGTATTTTGTCCTAAAAAATCTTTGATTTCTTTTCTAATGATTACTTCAATCTCTCTTTTTTCTGAATCTGTTAATGCCATTATTTTATAATTAAGAAATAAGTTAATACACCAATAATTCCTATTGATGTAAATTTTGTAATTTTATTTTTTATTCTTTCGAATTTTAAACTTTTTTCAACATTTTTTGTATGGTCTTCTAATACACCATACTTAATTCTTTCATCCAAGACAATAATATTAAGATTATCTATTTTAACAGATTGCTTATTAATAACACTATCTTGATAAGATGATTTTTCCTCACATTTTATTAATTGTCTTTCGGTAACCTTTAACAATGATTTTGCCGAGTCCCCACTTATAAGGTCTTTAATTATTTCTTTCACAGTAGGTATTGTAAAACACTTACTATTAGGGATTGAGTCTGTACCTTTTTGCGAAAAAGCTGTCAATTTGAGACTTACTAAAAGTGTCAACACTAATAATTTTTTCATGATAAAATTCTTTAATAATTGTTTTTTCTTGTTTTATATTATTGATAATACTATCAATTTTATGTATTTCTGTATTATATTCTGCAATTGCCGTATCAATTCTTCTATTCTGTTTCTCATATCTTATGATATCATTACTTAATGAATCAATTTTTGCTTTAGATTCTGCTGACATTCTAACATTTGGAGTAATAACGTATATCAACCAATAGGATATGAATAGTCCAAAAATTATAAAAATTATTGTTTTAAAATTTTTAATTATAAAATCTTTCATATTACTCTTCATTTTGTGGTTTTGATTCTGTTTTTTTTCTATTGGCTAAAATTCTTGCCCACTTAGATTTAAATTTCTCATAATAAACTTGTAATTTGTTTAACATATCTAAAAAATTCTTATCTAATTTCATCATAGTACCATTAACATAAATACCATTATTTTCACCTATAGTAAAATAAAACTCCATATCAAAATCAATTATTTTTCCACCCCATTCAATATCTGTTTTATATACATTAAGATTTTCAAAATCAACTAAGTCAGATACTTCATTAACAAACTCATCCATAGTTTCTTGAAATGCTGTTTTTTCATCTGTTGTTAATTCTAAATCAGTTTTATCTTTACCATGTAAGGTTAAAACTCCACCTGATATTCTAAATGATTGTTGCTTGTCTTCTTTTGGATTTTCCTCAAATTCTATTTCTTTTTCGGTATCCTTAATAGGATTTATTTTATTCATAACATCATCTTGTTCTAAGATAATACCATGAGATTTTTTAATACGATTAACATCTTCGTTAACGTTTCCTCGTAACATATTATTAGAGGCTTTTAATAATTTCTTTATTTCATCATATGAATTGTTCATTTTCAATATATTTTAAAAAATTTTCAAAGTTAAATGATGGACTTAAATCAGTATAATCAGAATTAAAATTACTTCTTGTAACAATCCCGTCATACCTTTCAATCCCATCTACTTTTGTGTTATGACCTATACATTTTTTATCTATGGAGTATTCTTTTATTAATGAGTTACATAATTCCGCACAAATTTTTATTTGTTGGTCATTATATGGTTCCCAAAAAAAATAATCTCTCCACTTTCTTTCATAAATATCACCTTTATAAATATCATCATTCCAGTTAACGTAATAATCAGTTAAAGGTCTTTTTTCTAACCATCCTAAATTTTCCAAAGAAATTATAATTGAGTTCCTATTAACATTCTGATTTTTAAAAAAATTAGAATACCCATTACTTGGTAATACACTATAAACAAAACTGTCCCTACTTATAATAAAGTTAGGGACTTTGTCATATTTACCATTATGTCTGTATTTTAAAGAAGAAATGTAGTCATTAATATTTCTAGAAGTATGGGTTAATATTATTTGTTTTTTCTTCTTTTGTTTTCCAAGACAAGTTAAATTAAGATTTTCTTTTATATTAACCATCTCTTTTTACATAATTCAACCGATTTATTTTTGGTCCTTCATTCTCTTTTAGTTCCTCAGGTGTTACAAATGGTTCTGGCTCTAATTCGCCAAAATCTTCATCAGTTAAACCATCCATTAGAGTTGAATCCCAATCTGATATTTCATCATCTGCTGGTATCGAACTAATAATATCATCATTAGTTGTTAACATCATTTCAGATGCATTTTGAGGAGTATTTGATGGTTCTATATTACCAAATTTTTCTTCTTGTAATTTATTTAAAAAATTTTCAATTTTATTTAGTTTCTCTTCATTAATTTCTTCAACTGATTCATCATAAGTCTTAAGTAATTTTTCTAATCTTTCTATGTCTTCTTCCGTTGGTGTATATTTTTCCTTCTCTTCTTCTTTCAATAACTCAGCCTCTATTTTTCCTGCTTTAATACTTAAATCTTCGATATCTACGATTGGAATTAATTTAGTTTCTTTTTCTTCTTCTTCAAACTTAACTAACATATGAAGAAATGATAATGAAATTAATGGTAACATACCTCCAGCAAAAAGTGCTAAAAATCTTTTATGTCCTATGGGGTCTCCAGATTCAACACCTAAAAAACTAACAACAGGATTAACTAACTCCACCCAATCTTTAAAGGTTTGACTATTAATGTCAATATACTGATAAGAAAAAAAAATATTACCAATAAACTGTATCAAAGTTACAATGATAAATGGAAAGTAAACTTTTTTTCCCATCTTTGCCGATATCGCAGCTAATGCCGATAATGCCGCGATTTCAATACCCACAGATAAATAAACTGACCAACTAATTGGATTTGATATACCATACCATTTAGTTACATGTGATATTGACACAATTGCAACTGTTAATATTGGAACTAAAAAAGAACAATATATTAATGTTTTAAAATTTCTTTGGAACCAATTCATTATTTACTACCTTTTAATTGTTTAATTTCTTGGTCAATTTGACTTTGTCTTTGTACATCAAGCATTTTTCTATCGGTAGACTGAATCATTCTTTTTTCCGATTCAAGACCTGATATTTTTAATTGAATCTCCAACTCTGTTTTAGTATACGTTGAATCTTTAATTGATTTAATTTCTTTTTTAATACTTGATATATCTCTTGAGTCTCCACAACTCTTTAATAACATTAAAATAGAAATAACCAAAACAATAACTGTGAAATTATTTTGAATAATTTTTTTCATAAAATATGTTTTTATTTAAATTTATCATGTTTCCATAAAAAATAAATGGACTATTATAAATAGTCCATTTCATTAATTTATAGATAGTCAAAAAGGACTGACCCTTCATTTCGTAGCTTTCTGAGGGCTTTTTCCTTAATTTGTCTAACTCTCTCCTTAGTCAAATTAAAATCAGTTCCAATGTCTTCTAAAGTTCTAGTGTTACCTGTCAAACCAAAGTAATCTTCAATTATCAGTCTTTCTCTATTATCCAACACATCTAAAACATCAATTAATTTTTGTTTAAGGATATCTTTACCGTTAAAACATTCATCAGGCATTAACGCATTTGGATTTGCAACAATATCCATTAAAGTATCACCATCCTCATTAATTGTATTATCAATTTGAATTATCGATGGTAATGTTGCAAACTTATCTGACATCTCACATAAACCTTTATCAACCGCTCTTTTCTCTTTATGTAATTCTTGTACAATATTAACTGGAAGTCTTATCGTTCTTGCATGTTCATTTAATGATTGTAAGATTGACTGTCTAACCCACCACACAGCATAAGATATAAATCTTAAATTCTTAGTCCAATCAAAATTCTTAATTGCTTTAGTTAACCCTAAATTACCTTCAGCTATTAAATCCGCCAAATCTAACCCTTGATTTTGGTACTGTTTAGCAACTGTAATTACAAATCTTAGATTACCTTCAACTAATTCTCTTTCAATTTGAGATACTTGACTAGAATCTAATCGTCCTGACGACATTAATTTTGATAGGTCTCTTTCTCTATCAGGTGTCATCACTTTAATTTTACGAATGTCTTTAAGATATGAAGATATCTCTTCTTGGTTAATAGGAATTCCTTCTGTTTTTTGTTTCATATTATTTATATAGTTTTTTTAAATACTCGTTCTCTTCTTTAGTAAGCGAAGATATCCCTTTTTCATTGATTTTATCCAAAATATCATCAAGATGATACTCTTTTTTTACAGATTTTTTTATTAAAACATCCTCATCATCAATATCATGCTCCGCAGAATTTTCAAAATTTTTCATAATTTTTTCCATCTCAGATAAAATAATATCATCTACTAATAACTTTTCAGTTAAAATTTCAATATCAGTCTCTTCGTTCTTTGAACTTAAATTTAAAAAACAATTATTTTCATCATCAGGTAATGAAATTATCATATTTTCAGTATTCTCTACCAAAAAATAAAAATTACTTATCTTCTCAAAAAGAATAGATACATATTCTTTTAACTTATTAAACTCAAACCTGGTCCCAAAATTAATTATAATTGAACCATCAAGTAATTTATATTTTAAAAATTCTGTAGTTGTAACTTCAGAAATTGAATCAAGCAAATAGGTGACCTTTGAACTTTCATTAAAATCACCATAAGATATAATCAAATATTTTTTCATTTTATTTATTTTTATCCCACAAAGATAGGGATTTACTTTAAACTAAAAATTATTTTACTGACTAACTTTAGAAATATTATCTACTTTATTAATTTTAACAATGCTGTTAGCCCAATTCGATATTAAAGGATTATGTGATATAACAAATATTTTTTCAAAATAATCTTTAATCTTAATAAAAAATTCACCAACCATATCTAAATTCTCGTTTGAAATCTTACCAAATACTTCGTCCATAACTATAACATTTGGCTTTGGTAATGTGCAAACTTTACTTAAGACCGCTCTTAAAGCTAAAGACGCAATTGTTCTTTCATAACCTGAACCTGATACCATTAATTTTTCAATACCTGTGGAATTATCAATCATCCAAAACTCAACTTCATTCTTATCAGATATCCTAATCTCCATTTTAAAATAACAACTATCTATTAACAATCTTTGTAATTCATTATTGATAAACGGCATCATTGTTTTCATAATGATTTTAGAAATACCATTCTTACCATAAACCTCTAAGTATATCTTATATATTTTTTCCCTTTGAAACTCTTCTTTAATCTTGTCAATATAATCATTATTCTTAATAATTTTTTCTTTGAAATTATTAATCTTAACCCCATTTACTGAAACAGTATTCTCATAAACTTTCTTCTCCGATTCTAATTGTTCTATTCTTAGGGTCGCCTTTATTATTTGACTATCCAAATCATTATTCTTTTTAATCTTCTCTTGAGCATCAAAATATCGTCTTAGTTTGTCATCTAACTTTGATTTCTTCAATTCATTAGATTCAAGTGTGAGTTCTAACTTACCCTTAATAAGTTTATTTCTTTCATACTGGTCAAACTCTTTTTTCAAATCGGTAAACCCTTTTTCTTTTTCAGATAACCCCTTCATTAAAATTTCATTTTCATCAAACTTACTTTTCACATCATCAAATTCCGCAATTTTTGATTGAGTAATTGCTGCGTTCATAAGTTCAATTCCACAATGCTCACATTTTATTCCACCTTTAACCGAACTTTTTAATTTTTCAATTTCAGATAACTTAGTTTCTAATTGAACTTTAATTTTGTAAGATTCTTTTTGTTCTTCTTTAATATTGTCATGTTCTTCCTCATAATAAAATGAGGATGGCTCAACAACATTAACATCATTGATTTGATTTGTAACGTCATTGTTGTTTTTAATAATTTCTTGTATCTCCAACTCAATGCTACTTGGGTTCATAATGATAAGTTCTTGGTCAATATCATTATGTTTAGAGTTAATAAGACTATCCTTGTATTCTTTACCTTTTTTTAGTCGACTGGATACATCTACAATGTTTTCATTTGCAGTTGTAGATTCACCTTCCAACCTTTGAATTTCTTGTTCTGAAGATTCGATTTCCTGTTTTAATGATTCAGTGTTATACACATTAGATAACATTCCTCTTGAGAATTCCGAATACAGTTCTTTACCAGTTTCTTCTTTCTTCTTTAAAAATTCTAACCCTAAAAACTTACTTAACACCTGTCCTCGAGCCGTTGGTTTAGATTCTAATAGGTCTTCAAGATTGGTTGCGGTAGTTAATATAGTAGTTAAAAAGTCCTCTTGTTCTCCAATCGAACCCTTAATGAACGCCTCAGTCTCCCTACGTTGTTCTCCTGTAAAATTTAATAATTGTCCATCTGCTAACTTTTTAAAAAAATCCAACTCGGTTTTAACATTCCATTCACCTGACTTAGATTTCTTTCTCTCAATGGTTCTTGCAATAATATAATCTTCACCATCAATAGTTATTTCCCCACGAACCGACACCTTATCTTTATCTGTAAATCTATTAAAGATTTCTTCTGATTTCTGTGTCTTGGTTGTTGTGTTAAAAAATAGGAACATTAATAAATCAACAGTAAGAACTGTTTTTCCTCCGAAGTTAGGGGGGTCTGATTCTACAACAACAATTCCGTTACATTTATCAAAATCAATTACTTGGTTCTCTCCATAGGATAGGAAATTACTAAACTCAATCTTCTTAAGATACCATTTTTGAAACGTGGAAACTTCTTGTGATTCAGCAATGATTTTATTTTCCACCGCCCTATCTAATTCTAAAATATTATCAACATACTTTTCATAACTCTTAGATTTCAAAAAGTTTTTAACCAATTCGGTTTGATAGTTTTTATCCATGATATTAAATGAAACATCGACTGTTTGCATAACATCTTCTTCTTCCATCTTTACCTTAGTAATTACATTTACATTTGTTGACATATATTTCTTTTGGAAATACTGTTTAACACTCTTAATTTTTTCTTGTGTAAAATTCTCTTGAGTGTCTTCCCAAATTACTTGCACATACGGATTATCAAGTGTTTGAATATCTAAATTACGACTCATACTTAAATAATTAAAGATTTTAGGCGGATTGAATAAATCCAGTTGTTTCATTAGTGATTTCTTTGTTTTCTGTATCTCCCGATTCTTTTAATCTCATGGCTTCAATTTGTTCCATCATAGCGGATTGAAACATTTTCTTCGCCTTTTCCATTTCTTTTTTAGAATTTACGGTGTTACGTTTTACTCTTTTTCTGTGGACTTTTTCTCCACCTCTTTTTTTTGATTTTGGCATAATTATAATATTTGATTGTTATTACTAGGTCTGTTCTCTTCGAACCATTCTACTATTGAGTTGATAATCCATACGGTTCCTGACGCTAACATACCATCAAAAAACCAAGAATACCATGAATTAACACCCAACATTTCATGTACTGGTGAATATAATAAAATTCCGTAAAAAAATCCAATCCAGACGCCACAACACATGAAACAGGATGTCATATTCCTAATAAATGTTGCAAACGAATTTAATGGTAATTTAGATTCAGACCACTTTCTTATAAAATTTCTAGGTCCGTTAAAAATGCTTCCGTAAACGATGATGTTGGTTATTCCATAAGCCATTACCATCCATAATACTAATTGTGTCATATTTTTTTTCCTTTTTTTAAATTATCCTCCGCCCATAATGGTTGGAGATTTGTGTAGTGATTTAATAATAATGCCTCTTTGTTGTCTTTTGCCATACATAAAGGTTTTATGTGGTCTAAATGCCATTTACCATAATTTTCCCAAGACATACCATCAACGAACTTATTTTGAATATACAATTTAAATTCCGATTTATCGAGTCCGACAATTTCTTTTGTTCTCATTGCTTTTGATTCACCTATCAAATATTCTCTAATCCTGTTCCTCAAATTTATTTTCATTCGGTAAAATCCATCCTCTTTAATTTTTTTTAATTTCCACTTTTTAGTAACTATTTTAAATTTGTTTCTCCATTCTTCACTTTGTCTATATATTTTACCTCTTTCAGTGGAAGTCATATTAGGATTTTTTTCCAAATATTTTTTAATAACTTCTTTATATTTTTCAGGATTGTTTTTTCTATAGTTTTTAGAGGAAGTATTAACTTTTTTTCTATTTTTTTCTCTATACTCCCTTCCTCTTTCTAATTCACATTTTTTACAATAAATTGATTTTCCATCTTTGTTGTTTTTATTATCACCATATTCTGTTGTAGGTTTCTCCACTTCACATCTTTTACATATCTTATTCATAATATTTGTTTATTATAAATATCTACAAAATGTATGATGTGTATCTTTTTATATTGTATCTTTTAAATTTGAACTTGTGTGGAACCTTGCCAATCTACTAGTTATGATACCACTCAAATCGTTTATTTTTATTTCTTGTTGTTTTAAATTTTCGTCTTTCTCGTTAATTTGTGTTCTTAATGTTTGAAGTGTATTAGTTATCATCTCTAACTTTTCATTACAATCTTTACAGTCCGCATTAATCACTACCTCTTTTTGAATTTCCTTAACAACTTCTTTTTCTACGATTACTTCCCATGGTTTGATTTCGTCATCTTCCCCAAGTAACCCATACTTTTCAATATAATAACCTTTTTTAAAACATTCAAATCTAAATTCTTCCATATTTTCTATATTATTTAACTTACAGAAAGTAATGAAGTCTGTTTCCAAAGGTTTACTAATAATTGAGTAACTGTTCTGTTCCATTTTCTAAATTTTCTATTGATTTTATTTTGAATGCCAAGAATGGTTTAGGGTTTGGTAAGTTTATAAATGTGTATTCGTCCTTTTCAAGTTCATAAACACCATACCCATGCTGACTAATATTTTCCCCAAAGTTCTGTTGTATTGTTGAACCAACTTGGATTACAGGTATTTTTTTTCTTAATTTAACTTTTCCCATATTTCTTTAATTTTATTTATTACTTCTTCTTTTTTGTTCTTAACATCGCTACCCCAAAATCTAACTATTTCATATCCATTTTTAATCGCAAATTCTTCTTTTATTTTATCATTCTCTTGAACTGATTTTTGGAATTCACTTATCTCATTAAAAATATTTTTATTCCCGTACCAATAATCACCATCAACTTCTATTAAGATATTACTATTCAAAAGTAAAAAATCATATTCTCTAAACCAAAAGTTAATTTTATCTTTATCATAAATTCTAAATTTAATTTGATGGGGTATTTTTAATTCAATTAAAATATCTTCAAAAATTATTTCAATATCAGTTTTTTTACCATAAAAAAAAGAATACTCATTTAATAACTCTGCGGATGTTTTACCATATAACTCAATAGTTGTTTTATCACACTTTCTTTCACCATACTTACCTACCCAATTATGACTAACACCATATCTTTCAACCATAGTTTCTTTTCTTTTCCTCATAGATTCGTTATCAGTGCCAGGCCAATACCCGTTTTTTTCAAAAAATAAAATTTTACTTTTTTTTATTTTATCGGAGTATTCTTTTGTTTGCCACATTTTTTTACTAATTTCAGACCTAAGTTTCCTTTCATCATCACTAACTATCCTATCAAAACTTGGATTACTTGTGCCAGTATATATCATTTTTTGATGTTTATCTTTGCATTCTCTACAACAATATTTACTTTTTCCTTTTTCTAATTTATTTGGTAATGTATAAAATTCTGTCTCGCAATATAAACAAGTTGTTATTACTTTCTCCAATTTAGGTTTTCGGTAGGACTGATGCTGACACTCAACAGAACAATATTTTTGTTTTTTTTGTCTTGGTTTGTAATTTTTATTACATATTTCACATATTTTCTCCATAATTTAGTTGTATTATACTAATAAATATCTACAATTCAACAAAAGTTTAGAGAGTTATACTTTTTCCCAACCTTTTTTTAGGTATTCTTCAATTTTACTTTCATCAACTTCAATGACAGAATCAGTATATAATGTTTGTCTTAAATGTATATCCCCACATAAAACTATTTCATTACCTTTGAACTTATTAATATCATACGCATCTTCACCGAATGAATGACCCAAATCTGTTTTTAACCCATTAATCGCCCCGTGAAACAAACCAATATTAACTTTCCCGTTTTGTGGAATTTCAGGTGGAATGTTATGTTGAACTAATGAATAAACACACCAATTAACATTATCATCCTCATATACACCTCTGTCCTTATAATAAACCACGTTTTTGTTCTGTAATGACTCCACAATCGGTGTTAAGGCATCCAATCTTGACATATTGTTCTCAAGGAAGTCATGATTACCTATAATTACAATCGTTTTTGCAATCTTGGAACATTCGTTTAATACCCAAGCAACGAACTCAATAAGTTCTGGTGTCATTTGATTTTTAGAATGAACTAAATCCCCTGTGAACACTATTCTATCTGGAGTTAGTTGTTTCCATTGTTCAAATGCCGTTGTTAATATAGATTTATATAACTCATGGTCTTTAAATAAACGAATATGTAAGTCTGAAAAATGTATTAATTTTTTAATCATCTATTATTTTTTTTATTTTAAAATACTATTACAACCCATCATCTTTAAGTTTAAATTTTATATCCTCATAAATAACTTTTTTATCTGGGTCAAACAATACTTTATTAAAATATCTTTTAAGATTCTCTCCCCCTAATAATTTTATTTTTTCTCGTAATTCATCTGAAGAATGTTCAGGTCGCATATAAACATCTTTCAATTTAATAGTTATAGTATATTCACAATCGTATTTCATTATCCTTCAATTTTTTGTGCTAGGTCATCAAACAATCTAAAATCTTTATTAACATGTCCACAACTATCACATTTATAAGTTGGGAATGGTACAATAGTATCTTCAGAAGAACCAGTTAACATTCTTGAAACTTTTTTTAAAATAACTACTTCTTTGAAGAACTCACCATTACAAGTTTCACATGTAACTGTCGGTTGTTCTCTTAAATCAATTTTTGGTTTTAATAATTCACTCATAATTTTTCTTTTTAAACTTAAATATAACAAATTTAATCATCAATGTCAAACTAAGTAATTCTTTACATCCATATTTATGACAGTCGAAATAACTTCTTTCGGTATCTTATATTCTACAAATTCAGAGTCATCCTTAAGCAAGACAACAACTCCACCATATAGTTTAAGATTTTCATACTTTGAATTTTCTAACATCTTAATAACTAACTTACAATATAAGGGTAACTGAATATAATAATGTCCTAATGCGTAATCATCAACATTTTGAAATGGAGGTTTCATTTTCTTGGTATATCTAGTCGTTTGGAAATTTTTAATTTTATTTGTCTTCCAATCACTAATTACTAATCCATACCCTGTTTTATCCTTATTTTCCATTAACCATAGTTTATCAGGCTGTCCTGTATATCCTAACTCAGGATGTCCTAAAATAGTCTCAGTGTCAATTAAAACTGCTCCTCGTTCTTTCATTAGTTTAAGATACTTATTACCCGCATTAACCATACTATCACTTTTTTGAATCTGTTCTAAATCACATTCAAAAATAGGTTGTCTAATTTCTTTATAAGAACCAAACATTTCAATGGATTTTTTTTCTAATAAAAAGTGAGTACGGGACCCCATATTTGTTGCGTAAGTACCTGCAGCCGCCCATTCAGCAATTAACTCCTCTTGTTTTTGTGGGTCACCACCAGATTTATTATATGATGCCTTCTCTGTTGGAAATTCCTCATAAAAATATTTTAAAACTTTAGATACCGATGGGAAATTTGATTTTACCTTTCCATCTAAATCCTTCATAAAATATTTATGGGACTCTTCAATAAAAGTTAATTCTAATTCTTTTTGTTTATTGGAAATAATATCTCTAATCTCTTTTGAAATTTCTTGTAGATTCATACTTTTTTTGTAATTTAGGTACCATATAATTTATTTGGGGTTTAGGATTAACCATATACAAATATAATCATTACTTTTGTATTTACCAAATATTGTTTTTACTTAAAAAGTATTAGTAGTCGAGATGGGAGTTGAACCCACACTCACATTACTGTGAACAGGATTTTAAGTCCTGCGTGTCTACCAGTTCCACCACTCGACTATTTAGGACTTTTTCCGTGAACCTCAGCCATAAAAAAGACTAATTTAACAAGTAACATCACTCCGATTATTATTAATATTATCTTCATATCTTTTATTTTTAGTTCTGAACGAACGCTTTGTCCGCCCAAGTTTTAGCACCCATTCTACCCCACAACACCATATCACACATATCAGGAAATGATTGTCTCATATCACCCACAGTCAACACATCCAAAAATCCTTTGTCAATAGAATACCATTTGCCGCCTTTGGTTGTAAATACATTCATCCAAAGAACTTTTCCGTTATCATAGGTATGTTTCACTTGGATATTAACAAGAGAGTTTTTACCAAAACCTGAAATCATTTCTTTCGGAGTTGTTGTCCAATCAGATATATTTACAAATCCTGCTTGACATTTGTTAGCAATACGGAACTCATACTCCTTGTTTTCTTTAAGGTGGTTGGAAACCATAATACTACAAGATTTTCCTTTAACGACTGTATTATAAGTTCCGTAGAATACGTCACCAGCCATTGTGCCAGTTGTAAGGTTAATTACTGTTGTTGTTGGGGTGGTAGTAGTTGTTGTCATTGTTTCTTGGTTTAGAATACAAAGATACACTTTTTTTTGATGCCGCCAAATTTATTTTTATTTAATACTGTTTTTATTTTCATTTTCTAATTCAATTCTACCTATTTCATATAATGCCACTAAGATTAAAACAATATACCCTAAGAAAAAATAAAGAACTGAATACCATTTATCATGCATCGCATTGACACAAATATCAATAAAACACAAAATAGTTACAAAAACAAATAGAATTATTTTAATCATTAGTTTTTCTTATGGTAATGGGCACTGCTCAGCAATTGGTATATGTGGAAAATTAAAATTACAAGAAGATAATCCAACAATCAGAATAACAAAAAGAATAATTATTTTTTTCATATAGTTTTTTTTAGAAAACAAAATTAATATTTTAATTTTAAAAAACCAAACAATAATTTTAATTATATATTATAACCCCTTGAATTATTGGAGTTGGGTTCACAATAACTTGACCATTTACTGTCGCCGAACATCCAGTACCTGATAATGTAGCTATTAATGTTACGTTATATGTACCAATAGATAAATAAGTATGATTAGGACTTGTTTGAATTGATACACCATTATCTCCAAAATCCCAATGATAACTCATACCATATCCTATTATATTAGGTGTTGTATTTGTAAATGGTGTTGGATTACCTAAACACACATCAGGAGCAGTAAAACTTGGATTTGGTGTCGGGTTTATATGAACCATAATTGTTGTATCCCTTCCACAACCTAAGTCAGATGAGATATGCAAATTAACAGGATAATCGCCAGATGTAAATGTATATGTTGGATTTTGTAATGTAGATGTTGTTCCATCAGGAAAGGTCCAAAGATAATTTATTGGAGAATAACTTGCATTACTTGTGTTTGTAAATTGAACGAGCCCCGAACAATTAGGTGTGTACGTAAAGTTTGGATGTCCAGGTGCCATATCTAAAATATAATTTAAGGTCAATTGACATCCAGTAAATGTTGTCACACTACAAGTAATTGTATCATATAATTGTGGATTTATTATAGTTGTTTGTGTTGTGTCACCATTTTGCCAATGATAACTAGCGAATCCACCTAAGGCAGTTAAAGTTAAAGTCGTATCTGTTTCACAAAAAGTAACGTGTGTATCAGTTTTTCCACATTGGACAGCGTCTATATAAGCATAACCATAATGTCCTCCCAAATCACAGTCACCTGTTTCAAACTCTAATGTAACAGTTTGCCCTACGTAAGATGTTAAATCAACCGCAACTTCAGTCCAATCTCTCCATGCCACAAAAGATGTATCAGGTGGGATTGGGGCACAATATTGAAACCCTGGTAACCCTGAAGCTGCAGTTACGACATAATCAGTACAAGGTATTATATTACCATTAGCCAATCGAACTCTAGATTGAAATCGTGGTTGTTCATTTGGTAGGTGATTTGGGTTTTGAAAAACTACCGCATATGAGTATCTAATAATTGTTGTTGCTGGTGTTACCGTAAATCTATATGATAATCCTTCAGCTTGAGCTCCAACCCTATCATTACCTAACCTAGCAGAATAAACCCCTTGATATACGGTTCTTAATCCACCACAAGAATGAGGGTCAATACCCTGAGTCATTATAACTTGTCTCGTACCTCCCAATCCATTTGTTGGTAAATTAATTGGGCAACAAGTTCCTAATTTACCTAACCAACCAGTAAAATTACCTAATTCAAAATCAGTATTACCGCATTGCGAATACGATATTAATGAACTGGCCAATATACTTAAGGTAATTATTAAATTCTTCATAATTCATTTTAATGACTCATTCTTAAAGGGTCTATTGTCGGTCCACGTTCTCTCTGCATTCTACGCATTTTACGTTCATATCTTTTACTTCCACTTTCAAATTTATGTCTTGGATTTGCGTATCTATCAGGTGAGAAGTATGTAGTACAACTACTACTAACTAAGACCAATAAAGTACAAATAATAATAATTTTTTTCATCGTATCAAAATTAAATTTCCTTTGTTATATCCTTTTTTTCCATTTATGTCCGTCCACCAAGCTTGAAATACAAAATTACTGATTGGTTGGTCGACACCTCTATACTTACCATTCCATTTTTTATCAAAACTATCACTTTCAAAAACTTTTTCACCATACCTATTCCAAATATTATACCGAATTTGAATAATTTTTCTAGGTATTGGAACCCAAGTATCATTTAACCCATCTCCATTTGGTGTAAAAGCGTTTGGGAAGAAAATTGCCACACCTAAACAATCAATTACATGTACAAAATATTCTTTTGTTTGTTTTCCACATTCATTTTCATAAAAAACCCTTATCTTATAAAATCCTGTATCGTTCCAAGTTATAGTGACTTGATTATTGATTGATATTGTATCGTTATTTAACATCCATAACCACCCTCCTCCATTTACATTGGCATAAGACCAATAGTTAAATGATTTTGGATAGTATGAACATAGCTCAACTTGTTGTTGCGCGGAAGCACAACATCCCCATAAACTTAATAATATAATTAAAAAAATCCTCATTAATTATGTTGAATCGGCGATATGGTTGGTAATGGATTTACAACCGCAGTAGTTGTTGCTGTAAAAGTACAACCACCTAAACTGTACGTATAAATAACAGTTGTTGAACCAACCCCTGCCGTAGATGGACAGAATTGATTCCCACTAACGCCAATACCACTCCAAGTTCCTCCTGGTGGTGTACCTGACAAAGTAATACATGGTGTATTTAAACATAAATTAATTGGAACAATTGTAGGTACAATGTTTAATACGAAAACGTCTATATCGACAGGAGGACTAACACAACCAAATGAATTGGTTGCAAAAACAGAAACAGCATTTGTAATAAGACCAGGATTTACCGTTCCCCAATTTACTGTAATTTGATTGGTTCCCTGACCATTTACTATAACCCCAGGTGACGCAACAGTCCAAGTGTATGTATTACTTGGAATATTGATTACACTATATGTATTTGTTGTTGAATGAAAACAAACAGTATCTACTTGTGCTTTGGATACAAACGGTAATATAAAAAGCAAAAATATTAATAATTGTTTCATAAGTTAGTTTACTATAAATATCTTATAAAGATAAACTACATATTATAAAATAATTATTTATTTTATTTCTATAAAATATTCATTTATTTCACCTTTTAAGTCACAAACATCCTTATCTTTTGGAAGTTTTACAATTTTTACCCTATTATATAGTACTCCACCATTTAATGTATGATACAATTTAATCGCGTTATTCCAAGCGTCACCATCCAAACAAATAATAACATTCCCTTTAGCCTTTTCGTAAATGGTAGTGAATAATAAATCAGATAAATGTTTTCCAAGCATCGGAATTGGGTTAGGTAAAAAGAAAGCATCAAAGACACCCTCAACAATATAGATATCCTTATTCCAATCAATTAAATGTTCATTAAAAATTATCTTATCCTTTTCCGCCTCAGGATTTTTATATTTAAATTTAGAATCACCCCAACTTCGGGCAATGTAATAATTAAGATTACCATTTTCAGTAAATGACGGAACAATAATTCTACCACTACATTCACCCTTATCAGAAAAACCAATCTGATATTTTTCTATAATATCTTCGGTAATACCTCTAGATTTAAGATAGTTAATTGCTTGCTTATAAATTGGATAAATAGGATTAGAATCTTTGAATTTTGTATATCCTTCAGGTAATCTGAGTTTTTTTATTTTTTTTTCGTGTACCTTAACTTCTTCAGGTCTAATTAACAAATATAATTTCTTCTGTTTCTTAGTTCCAAAAATATCAAATAATTTACCCAATGGACCATGAGTTCCTTCACTATCCCCACAACTCCAACAATGATAGGCATATCTTTCTAAGGATACTTCAAAATTACCCTTACCTTTATCATCATCACATAATGGACAATTAAACCCAAATTGAGCATGAGAGTGATTTGATTTTTTGGGGTTCCCTAAAATTTCTGTGAGTAATTCTAATATTACTTCAATTTCCTCATCCATATGACAAATATAAGGAAAATTAAAGGATTACCAAATTTCTTTTTGTTTCATGTAACCTAAAGCACAAGCGTAAGCGTCACTTTGGTCAAAATTTTCCTTTTTAAGGGTATTGTTCTTAGTGTAGTTCCAAGTAATTTGTGGTTCTTTTTTAGCAACCAATTCCCATATAATCATTTTTTTATCAATGTCTTTTGGATATCCTCCAAATAAAACATACTTACCTTTATCATTTGGTTGGACAAGGTGGGGAAATGCAAATTTTCTTGAATTATATGTAGAAATAAATTCAGGTAAAACTCCTAACACATCATAAATTTCTTTAAAGACTAATGTGTTAAATCTTAATAATGTTTGAATAGTATATACGTTATTAGAATTTATTAATGGTTCTTCAATAACAACATGAGTTACATTTAAATTTCTATAATTTTCAATTTTAAAACGGACTATTTCAGATTTAACTAATAACTCCTCCATTTTATTTTCCCTTTTGGGTTTTGGTGTTGGAGAAACATGTGTTAACTCTAATAATTCTTTAGTTGTAATATCAAATAAAGCAACACCTATTGTTTTTGTTGAAATGTCTAACGCCAATACTTTTGGGTTATTTTGTATTTTTCTTCCCATAAATTATTAATAAATTAATATACTAACACTAGAAGTCAAGCTTTACCGCAATTTGTTGGGTTCCTTGTCTTAAAGTTGGTGTTTGAAATTTACTTATCACTAATAAATCTTTGTCATCATCATATAATCCGACCTCAGTCATATACGAAGTGGTTCCAGATGTCCACGTTGGATTACTAGTGTTATTAAATTGTGTTTGAGATAAGTTACATAAAAATTTCATTTCATATATTGTCGCTTCAATATCACTTTCAATATTACCATAGAAAAAATATTCATCACCAAAATTTAATTTATTTTCTTCTAAAGTTGGATTTGGTAAATCTATATAATCATCTAAGTTATAACTTGTTGCCCCTGTATATTGATTATATCTAATTGTAAAAGTATTTGCAGTTAATCCTGATGGCGTTATATATCCTCCAACTGTACTTCCACTTAATTGATTTGTATAGTTAATCATTTTCCAAGCCGCAGGATTTGGTTGAGTTGTTGACCCTGTTACCATTTGAGCCAAAATATAAAGTTCATTTGCCGCATATCCTTGAAAACAACATTCAGACATAAATTGAAATTCAGGTCCGAATTTTACCGCAACATCTTGTCTTTGTGTTGTTATACATGTTGGAGCACCTTGTATTTTTGTATAATAATTACAATGTAATGAATTTGTAAATGCCAAAGAATTAAATCTATAAGTAACATATAAATATTCGTCATCACTACCCATTAACCCATAATCGTCATCAATTGTATCACAAGCATTTGGTACCATCAATGAAAGTTTAGGGGCTGGTAATGTCCAATTTCTATTTGATTTATATGATAAAGCGGCTATGATTTCATCGTCATCAAATATTATTGTTTTTAAATCAGGAAATACTTTACCTACTCTACTTGGTTTTCCATTGTCATTTAAATGAGTATCCCACAAATGAAAATATCTTAATCCTGGTTCATTCATATCTTCATTCTTAGAAGATTTCATGTATTTAACTTTGAAATAATCGGCAGTTCCAACATTTGGGTCAACATAAAATGTTTCACCCATTAATCCTGTTTTGGATTTATGCCACATTAACCAAGGTATTGTTACTTTAAAGTTTCTAGCAAATCCTGTAGTGTCTACTGCAGTTGCATCATATTCTTCTAAAGCAAATTTCTCACCATAAAAATTATCTACGGCGTTATTTGTATAGTGAACAATCGCAATTGCTTTTTGTTCATATGGTTGTACATTAAATAATTCATCATATGAATTATAATAAAAAGTATCAGTGGTTTCTGCCGTTAAAGCACTATCCAACCAAAACGTTTGTCCTGATATTGTTTGATACCCAAAATATTCTTTTGACCCTAAGTATCCTGTTGAACCAAACTTAGTATAATCCTCATTAAGTGCCGATTTTAATCCCGCAGGACTAACTGACCATGGAATATTCATATTCCAAATTTTAACATCGGTTGCACCTAAATCACAAATAGAATCAAAATTAATAACTTCAGGTGGCCAATAACTTTGAGGAGTGTATGTGTCATATAAAACTGTCATACCTGAAGGATATATTAATATTCTGTTATCCGCACAACAACCAGAACTCATTCCACTAAAATTAGGTAACGCCCTATCAAATGTTAATATATTATTTAAACTATCATATCCTTGTATTTTATAAAATAATATTGGAAAATTTCCATTAATGTCTCCGCATCCCCCTCGACCATCATAATAAATAACCGCATAATCACCTATCGCAGGTGTTCCTGAAGTTGTTACACAACTACTAGAATAAATAAATGTACTAGCTGAACCACAATAATCACAGGTATTTAAAATCCATTCTGATGTTTTAGTATATGATGAGGATGTTATTGCCGACCATTGGTACGGGTCTCCCGTAAAAAATCCTCTCGCCGACGCCACATTATATATTGGAGTAACATCCGATTCTTGAATTGCCAATCCATACGTATTTCCACTTGAACCATTAACATAATAAGGATATTTAACATTCATTTTATTAGTCTGAGGTTGTTGTGTAGCATTTTGAGCATTAAATGCCGATTCTAAAATAAATGTATTTGATTGATTATATCCACTGATTGCGTTATAGCATATTTCACTATCCCCAACTTGAAAATATTGAATATTTAATCTTCCTTCTGAAAGTTTTTGTCTTCCAACGTCAGTAAATCGTGTGTTTACTAATCCTGATGTATTTTTAATTATATATGCCATACGTTAATAAATAGTTATACTTGATAAATTTGTGGTTGTTGTGTTACATTAACTAAATTTCTGTTTAGTTGACAACACTGACAATCTATGTTTATGTTTTCAAAAGACAAATTAATGTCTACCCATCCTTTAGTATAACAAGTACCGTCAACAGCTCCATTAGTATTAGTATCAATACCATAAATGGCGTTAACTACTAATGTGTCACCATTAACTAACGTTATACTATTTGAACTATACGTATTATTTTTACTATATAAATAATACGCCTGATTACATGTTGATGGCGAAATTTGGGTAAATTCTCCTAAACTATTTTCAGTTATGGTTAACCCATTACCATTTTTATATATGGTATGTTGTGTAGTGTCAAAATCAACTGTACCAGGTTCTAAATAATTTAAACTATAGTTCATTGAGTAATCAAAACTAACAGTTTCACCTAATGGAATTAAAGATGTATCATAAGTAACGCTAGCTAAGTAGTATTTCATATTTTGAACACTCTGTAATTCGGTAATTGTTAAATTACCTGGAATTGAAAAATAATTTGTTGGTGTTGAAATTAACTCAACTGATTTACTTATTATAGTAGTATCATTAATATATTTAGCGTAAACTGTATATAATCCAGAATTTAAATTCGTAAATATCCCTGTAGTATTTGAATAAATTTGATTATCTAAAGAATATAACCATCCACTAGTTGTACCAGTTCCTCCCACAATATATGCAGTTATTCCCCCATCATTAATTCCAACACATGAAGGAACATGAACATCTACCATAAGTAAAACACTATTAGTCAAAGACGTATTACAATCACCTTCTTGAGAAGTTACTACAAAACTATTAGCATTATCTCCAACACCAAACCAATTACTTAATGGTAAATCTCTACTATCTATTGACCTAAAAATAACGTTATCATTACTATATCCTCCCATCTCCCAATAACCATTACCATTCCAAGTCACTTCAACTGATTCATTGGTATATACAGGTTTATCATTTACCATATTACCATTATCACAAATTAAGACAGTATCCCCTTCTTTTGTTTGTAAATTATTAATTGTTAAACAAAAACAAGTTCCATTACTTCCCTCTCCAACACTAAATCTTAATTCTTGTCCTTGTACCCCTAAACTAAGTTTTTGATAGTCGTCACAATAATTATTATAAACATATATGACAACCGAATTATCAGGTATTTCAATATCTAATCCTGAATTTAATTCGTTGATTGTAACTCCTGTCGCAGTAAGATGAGATGGATATCTATTGGCAAAATAACCTAAAGACCCATCATCAACAGTGTTATAATAAACACTATACGGTCCATGAGACGTTCCAAAAGTATTTTGTATTGTATAATATATCATCATTTCATTTTATTTTAAATTGTTTGACAAACATTTAGATTCGCAATCGTATTATTTTGAGGACAATTACTATATAAAATTTGTCCATTATTTCTTGTTATTCTGACCCAAGTTAAATTAGCATGAGGTGCCGCACCACAACTATAATCATTATATGTTATCATTGCGGATATTAAAGTTAAATTAATTGTATTCCCATTACCCGCAGCCGCTATAGATTGTGATTGAGATTGACTAATAACTGTTTTAGAATATCTACACCCACTAGTTCCTGCCCATGTACCTGTAATACCTGACGGAGTATTTCCATAATCAGTACATACTCGTCTACCAGATTGAGTAACCACACCAGCGGCTGACCCTGCAGCATTATTGTTTAATGAATCACCAATATAAACACCATTACCATAAATTTCAAAAAACGCTCTATTACAACTATGTCCTCCCTGTCCTGGCCAAGAACTAAGTAAAGGTAAATTTGGTGTAATAACACCATTTTCATCAACTTTTGTGCGATATTGAATTGGTAGTAAATTATAATCATTTTGATTTTCAATATATAAAGTCTCAATAATTAAACCATCTAAACAAGTAATAAGTGGACTGCTAGGTACTGTTGCCGTAGGTGTCATTGTTAAAGTTTGTGTAGGTGTTAATGTTGGTGTTGGTGTTGGATACAACGGTTCTATATTAACATCATATGTACAATCTTTTGGTGTATAAATTGTACAAGTTGTTTGAGCACTTAAATCATACCAATAATCATACACCGTTACAGAATATGCACCATTTGGTTGATTAAATTGTGTTTGTCCTGTAAGTACAACTCCATTAGGTGTTGTCCAAAAAATATTATATGGTGCCGTTCCTCCTGTCACATTTACAGATATAATACCATCAGAGGCTTCAAATATTGACGGATTTTTACCATTACAACTAATCCCTAATGGTAATAAAGTTATAATTTCACAGTCATTTTTAGTTTCACCAGATTCGGAAGGAGTATAACAAGGTTGACATGTTTTAGAACTACAATTTGTTGTGGTCTGAACCCCTTGTGCAATATCTAATCCATCATACTTTCCATCAGAATTTTTTATAACAGTGTAACAATAGTTATAAGGAGCAACTGACAATACAGTTCCAACTGGATAAGTTATCTCTTGTTTACCTATTGATATAAATAATCTATATATTTTACCATCACAACAACCACTAACAACGTTTGAATAATTAACTGTAGTAACTGTTGGAGTTAACGTTGGAGTTCTTGTTGGTGTTAATGTTGGTGTTGGAGTTGGAGTTCTTGTCGCCACAGGGGTTCTTGTTGCTGTTTGTGTTGCAATTGGTGCCTGTGTTTTAGTTAATGTTGGTGTTAAAGTAGGTGTTGAAGTTAATGTTGGTGTTGGAGTTTGTGTTGCAACATTTGAACTTGTTGGTGTATGTGTTGGAGTATTACTTAACGTTGGAGTTTGTGTCGGAGTTGGTGTTGGAGTTTGTGTTGGTATACCTTCGGTACAATCAACATACAAATAATTAAAATCACTTGATGGAGTTATATTTGTTATAATAACATTATCAATGTTTAACCCTAATCCTCCAGGTCCGCAACCATAAACTTGATTTGCATACGTATTTCCAATAGTAATGGTTACAGAATCACTAACCCACGGTAATGAACCTCCATCAGCATAAACATCATAATAAATTGTAACAATTGAGCTAGCAGGATTTGTTAAGAAAAACTCAACTTGACTTAAACTAACACCACCAGGTGCAAATTGACAAGATAAGTAATCTAAATTATATGTTATACAATTATTAACCGCCATTTTATATGTCTATATTATTTTTAATTTCACAACCATTCGCATCAATAGCTTTTACTCCAACAGTTTCAAA
>Ga0315284_10000608_pt1 | contig 48841 bp, 85 predicted proteins | sample YL17G09_16_MG_FD_203696 | JGI IMG/M metagenome (GOLD analysis project Ga0315284, IMG submission 203696) | Sediment microbial communities from Yellowstone Lake, YNP, Wyoming, USA - YL17G09_16 | ecosystem: Environmental > Aquatic > Freshwater > Lake > Sediment | place: USA: Wyoming | collected...
GACTTACTTGTCTTGGAGCATTTGTTGCTCCTATAATACCAATATCAATTCCACTGCTTGTAAAATATACATTACCTCCATTACCCCAAACCCCAGAATTTCCAGCTGTATCAAGTAAAATTTGTGGCTGAGAAGCGGAGGGAACATGGGGAAAAGTATAAGTAAAATGTAAATTTCCCATTGGAACAATTATATTTCCTAATTGAGTTGTTATATCCCCTCTAATAAGTAATTCTCGATAATTACCTGTAAGATCTCCTGGAATGAAAAAATCTCCAACTCCCCCACTCATATCAACGGCAGTTAGGTAGGGTGTAGGTACATTAGTAAATGTACAATTTTGATCTTCACTAGCAATTAAGGATGTAACTGTAATAACATTTGCTAATACAGTTGCAGAAATTCGGATATAAATACCTTCTGGAGATCTACTAGCTATAGTATTAATAGCATTTTTAATACTTAGTGCTGTTGCATCATTACTTATTGCAGCGGTCCAATCAACTCCTTCCGTTAAACTAATAGAAGAAAGAGCTTGCATATCAGAAATATCAAAGTATGCTCCAACTAGATTCGTATAATCAACAACAGTTAAACTCCCTGTTGCTAAACTACCTAAAGTAATATTGCTACCAATAATAATATTTGTTCCTAATGTTCCTAATCCAGTATTATCAACTGTTAAAGCCCCATTAAACCAACTACTATCAATTGCCATACTTATATCATCAATTGAGGGAGTTAAAAGTAGACCTGATCCAGCAGTAAGACTCTTAAGTTGTAAATCTGCTAAAACTTTTTGTGCAAATATTCCTTCACCTGAACCAACATTACTAGCAGTATTAACTTCTCCTGTATCGGTACTTGTAATAGTAATTTCTGTCGGAGACGAAGTAATAGTAATATTAGTCCCTTCAACTAAACTTTTAAATTGAAGATCATCTAAAACTTTCTGTGCAAATGTTCCCTCTCCGGTACCAACATTAGAAGCTGAAGAAACATCAGGAGTCCCAGGAAATGCTGAGTAAAAATTTACTAAAGAAACTGTAGTTCCCAATGTATGGGGTGCAGCAACTGTACTTTGGGCACCTCTTAAACAACCATAAAGTGTACCCATGTAATTATCATCATAGATAATTCGTTCTGATCCAATCTGTATAACACCATTTGATGCGGGCATAGCTGCATCAACTGTCACACTTAAAGTTGTATCTGTATTTGAAATAGACTTTAATAAAAGCATTTTTAATCTCCTATAATTAAACTAAATTTATAAATAACTAATATTTACAACAATGTCATTAGCTGTTGGTGCTCCAGTATCATTATCAGCTATTCCAGTGGTTCCCCGAATACTAATTCCAGTTAAAAATTCAATTCCAGCAGGGGTAACAGCTAAAGAGACAACTGTAGTGGCCGGAATTGCATAAGTTCTTAATGGGGTATCACTAGCTATTGGTGCGGTTGCTTTATCATATAATTTCACATATCTTGGAGTTGCAGCTGCATTTGAAATATGTAGGTCAAAAATTTGTCCTTTAGCAGCTTTAATAATAGCACCAGTGACACCAACACTTAAACTGCGGTAGGTCTGGGCTGGAAAGTTTCCAGTAATTAAATTACTCATTGTAATCTCCTTAAATTTTATTGAATCGGGGGTTGAATTATATTGTTTAATTGTGCAGCTGAGGCTTGAGTTACCTGATCAGCCCCTTTCGGGAGATTAGGCATTCGAGGTGGTTGAACAGCTCCGGCTACTTGTGAATTTGGAGGAACGGCATTCATCACCTTTGGTAAATTTGGTGCTCCAGGGACTTTTGATCCATTTGGATTTTCAGCTCCTTGTGGAGACAGTTGAGGACCCATTCCTGGAGCAGGGGGAATACTAAGAAGGGCTGCAATTCTTGGGTCCATATTAGTCCAAAAATTTAGATGCTCTTTTATATGATTTAATGTATTTAAAATGATAGGATTGCTTGGATTAGGATCATTTCGTGTTTCTGGTGAATTAAGAATAATTAAATGTTCTCTAATCTCAAGAGGATGATTATCTGTAGTCATAGCTTTTACAGGTTTTCCAGCTTGTAATGCTTCATTTTCTTGTTTAATACGAAGCAATTCAGCTTTCTCATATGCATAGAGAGGCTCTAATTGACCTGTTTGAAAAACAGTTAGATATTCTTCTTTGTTTAAAAGACCAGCTTGAAGCAAATCTTGTGCCATTTGAATACGACCAGCAAGAGTTTGAGTAAGAGGATTACCAGATTCTACAATCACACGATCAATATCCGCTAAATCTTCATTGGTAAATTCTTTTGCTTCAGCTTTGTTATTTAACCCTGAAATAAGGATCATTCTAGGGGTTGTGGCAAATTCTTTTAGAATATCAATAATTCCAGTCCAAGTATCTTCAAGGAGTCCTGTATAGGATCGACAAAGAGGATTAATGAATGTCAAAGCTTGAGCAGCAACAAAAGCTAAAGCAGTTCCTGATTTTAAGTTTGCAGCTGGATCACCTTGGATGGTATCATTAACTCCTGAAATCTTAGCCATCATAGCTTCTAAATACTCAATCCATTTGAATATCTCAGGAGCAGTTGCTAAAAGATTCAGAGGCTCCGGTTTAGCACCTTGGGTAACTGCTGGATCATAATAAATAGCATTCAATCCTTCAGTGAGTTGCGTTAAAGAGATAGCAGCTTCACGAGGGATGAGAATATTTTGCACCCCAAATGCGGCTTGGTTTGTACAAACAGCTGAACATAGAGCATTATAAACTTTTTGCAGAGGTAAAAGATCCATGGCTATGGTGTAACCAAATGGGGTATTTAATTGATGATCTGCAACAATCCGAGCAATAGGAACTTTTTTGTATGGAAGTTGGCCATCAAATAAACAAGTCTTTTGGTCTAAATACATACACATCCGACCATCAGGAATAATAGGTGTTTTCTTATGATAAAATGTGTAAAGTGGAATAAGATCATCATTTTTCTCGTTAATAACATGACCTAATCGGTGTCTTTTTACTTGAGGAGAAACAGACATCATTTTAATCTGATCCTCAAATTGAGGAAATTTGGCGACTAAATTCCACCGATTATAATAGAATCGTAACACTATCCAATCGGCTGCTTCCCAACTCCCCCCAGCAAAATCAAATATACAGTCTAATGGATTATACAATGTGGTTACAAAATCACCCTCATGCTGGGGTTCGTTTGTATCAGGATCAACACCATAAACTTTACCAAGTCGTGTATCCCATTCACGAGCTACAAAACAAGATCCCATTAAAAGGGCAGTTTCGGTAGCCTGTTGAAAAATTGTATCTAACTTCTTTTCTCTCTCAAAATGCTTTAAAATATTTTTACAAAAATCGGTTTGTGCTTGAGATTTATAATCAGTATTAACTGAAACAGGTTGAGGAACTGCACGTTGTGCTGTGACAAGGGAGAGAAGATGAAGTAGAATAGCTCTAAAGTGGTTTATATTGATTCTTTTAAAAGCATCAGCTCCATAATTGGGATAAAGATAAGTTTGTTCATTAACTAGATAGTAATGATAATACAAATCACGATAGGTGGGCCATCTTCCAGACATATCCACATACCTATCAAAATCAGCTACTTTTTGGTCTAATACAGAGATCAATTGAAGAGGATCTTCTATAGCCCAATATTTATCTAATTTTTTACTATCCATAGTTTTCCTTTAATTCTTATTTTAATATAATTTAGGGAATATTTTCATTACTTCATCATCCATTGGATTCACGGTATTTCGTGGCATTCCATTTGGAAACATTGTTGTAGCTAAGTTTATCTTATAAAGTGGTGGAATGGGATTAATATTTTGAATTGTTGGAACCAATACTGCAATCAAATAAACTAAAGCATCTACAAAGTCATAATGTCCCAAATCTGCACTTCGTTCAAATTCTTCTAGATTTTTTCGCCAAATACCAAATTCAAGTGAAGAAATCAGCATTTTACATCTTGGATGGATGAATAATTTTCCAGCCTTTATAAACTGGCGTAATTGATTCACCATCCAGGTCTTTCCATGCTTTTTACTTACAGGACCAAAAGGAAGTTTATAAATTTTAGCTAAATCTGCTAAGATATTAAGATTATTATTATCTGATATTCTTCTAAATCTTGTTTGATTCTCTTTAGTATATATTTCTTCTGATGATTTAATTAGTTTAGAAAGATTTTCTGTAGTAAAATCATTCTCTCTAATAGCAATTTCATGCTCAATTACTAACCGAGCACCAAGGAAGTCATAATAACCCATTACCCATGCAGTAAAATCTCTATATCCGATATCCATCCCTTCGATAACAGTATAAAATTGAAAATAATCATCCTTTTCAATCTCTTTTACGAACTTAGTTGAATCCCATTCTGGGACAATTTGAAGAGTGGAATCAGTAACAAACTTACAAAAAAGCTCTCGCATACAACGAGTTGATGATCTACCACCCATTTCATCAATAAGTCGTTCTATTTCATCTTTCTCATACCAACTTTCTTCAATAGTAAACTCACTGTATGCCCCTCTTCCTTTTGCTTTCTCAGCATAAATCTTAAACGGATGATCTGGGGTGTTCGGTGGAGTGCTAGGTAAAATAATCCGTTTATCTTTATTTTTCGATGTTAAGAGTTGAGGTAAGGCCACATCTTTTACAACTGTATCTAAATCATCAATTTGAGCAGCTTCATCTAATATAAATAAATCAGACTTATTTCCCCGCAAGTTTTCAAACTGGCCATTATTAGCTCCGCAAAGCTTAATATAACTACCATTTTTGAATATAAATTTTCCTTCCTGTTGCTTCCATGTTGGACGTATGTCACTGGGACAGTCCGATAATATTTGATTGAAGATAGGAAGGAGGAAATCTTTTAAAGCGTTCTGATAAGGTGCACCAAAATGAATCTGATAATTAATGTTTTTAAGTGCTGTTTCAATGGCAATTAAAGCCATTGTCGTTGTCTTACCTATACGTCTTGAACAATTGACTACATAAATCAACTCATTACTGTTCAAAACGCTGTTGTAAATCTTCTTCTGAATAGGCTTCAATTTGTATTGAAGTCTCCCTAATTGCCAAGCTATCTTTATCGCTTGTGGATTCAGTTGTGGAACTGGTTGATTGTCCGACATTTGCCATTTCCTCTAGTTCTTTTAAAAGTGCCTCAGCATTCTGAACAGATTCGGCTGAAGTTGTGGGTTTCTCAGGAGCTGATTCAACGGGTTTCTTTGTAGGCTCAAGATACTGGAGCAATTTAAGCCATATTTCAGAGGCAAGTTCAAATTCTTTATTTAATTTAGCCATTATTGCAATTTCCACAAGTTGATCCACTGGATGAACTTTATGTTTATACTGCAACCGATTGGCCACTTTCAAAAGACTTAACGCAAAATTCTTTGATCCTTTGGGCCTCCCATTCGGATTGGGGATTTCACCTTTCTGCCAACGAGCCATTAGCTTTCCTCTGATCGAATAGATTTAATATAATCATCATGACATTTCATACAGATTCGTTCTTCATCACCAAAGAAAAATGAAAAACCCTCACCTGGTCCAAATGTAATTCCACACACTAAGCAGATTCGTAGCATAGTTACCCTTTATACTGTTCAGTGGCTTTGGGCTTCTTTAATTTCTCAAACTCCAATTCAGTATGTGAAATCAACTCAAATAATTCTTTACCAGTGGGAGTGGGAATAGGAAGATTCCCTAAGTGTAAAACAGTGAACATTCCTGTAGCACAGTCATTTAAAGAAAGATTTATTGTATCTTTTAGTACTTCTTCTTTTACATCTTTAAATTGTTTAATAGCTTCTTTTTCCAACCAAACCTTTACTCGTTTAATAATAAATTTTTCTATAAAAGAAGGTTTTTCAAATAAACAATAATTAGAAAGAAAAGTATTAAATGATTTAAGAGCAAGTAGGTTGTTAGAAGCAACAACAAGGCCAAAACTTAGCATGAACTTAACCTATTTTCTCAAATAGTTTCTTTAATTCCTCGTAAACGGCTTTTGCTTCTTCTAAATCTAGCACCACTTGTGATGTGTCAGGTAGAATTAGGGTAAGAGTAATTTTCATAAGATCCTCCGAAAGTTATTGATTAGAAGCCTCTTTGCTTTATACCAAACTCTATGGTGCTCACTCTAGCTTCTAGGTCAGTCATTTTACGTTTGGTAAGCTCATCTGTAGGTGTGGACCTAAGTTTGAGCATATCCTGGTATATAGCAACAATATTACCTACTAGAACTGAAACTAGAGCCAGGACGGAAGCATAAGCAAAAGCAGGGGATCTGTAAATCCCTGCTAAAACAAGCAAAACAACAGTAATACTATGTGGAAAATACTTTGATACGTTCATTGTTCCTCCTACAATGGTCTTTAAACGCTCTAGGATTTGATTTAAGATGTGGGAAACCTTTTCTTGATACCTAGATACACACCATGCTTTAATTTAGCTTTTAAATCTAAAAATTCATTAATAAGAGCTTTAGATAAAAGCTGTCCATTTTGATTCTTTCTGGAGAGTTCTTTAAACCTCTCTTCTAGTGTTTTATGATTTAACAACTTCCACCTCAACTATTGGTTCTTCTTTTGTAGGAAGGAGAGGTTCCAAAGCATCAATCTGGGTTTGAACAGCTTTCTTAATCCCATCAATCCAGGAGACAATTTCCACCACTGGACCAGCATAAGCCCCTTTGATTTCCATATCATTTATTAGATTGAGGGTGTTCCCTGCTACTCTAATAACGTTCTTAAGCTCTGTGAGACGGGCTTCAATTTGTCTCGTCCTTTCAACCTGTTCTTTCACTTGATCTTTTACATCCATGTTTAATTCCTCCGAATTATAATTTTTAAAACAACTTCTAAAATACAGTCCCTTCTGTGGGCAAAAGGAACATGGGGTACTGCCTCCTGGGGGAGGAGTCTTTCTCTCAAACGACGAGTACTAGGATCCAGGATTCCTGATTAATGTTCTAAGACCCAGGATTCTAGGGACAAATCTTCATCTAAATTATCTAACATTTGACTTATCATATTATACCTACTTATACTTAGTTTCGTGTATATTATGTTATAAATCTGTATACGTTTTTATTACAAAAGGGTGACTGGTGGAGTTGAACCACATCTTCTCATTCACAGTGAGCTACTTTAACCATTTAAGCTACAGCCACAAATTGAGTCTGTGTCTATGTGTGTTTGTAACTAGTTAAGCCAAAATTTAATTAAGTACAAAGGGAACCACCCATACTGGGGTAGGTCACTAACCGTTCCCCCAAGGTTTACTATAAACCATCAACTATAAACTAAGCTGTCTACTTTAAGTGTATACAACAAACTTGCCAGGCGATCATCTCTATAAAACTATCGAGGGTATATAGTTAAAGTACGACAGGGTTCTAGCTAGCGTAAGCAAGGATTAGATTGAAGATTTAAATTAGAGAGTAGTTAAACTCAACAAGTTCAATAAACCTCATCTATCTATTCTAAACCTAGGACTAAATACTATTTAAACTCATTTAATCTAACTTCATTCTATTTTTAAACCGATTAAAGTAATACTGATTCTAAGATATTACTTATTTCCTATCTATTCTTGGGGCATTCGCCCCGTTTAAGTCCCTTCATTTCTTTTGTTTTTGGGGGCTTGTTGGCCCCCCTAATGAATTTCAAGTCTAAAAGAAGATACAAATATAAAAGAATAACTCTCTTTAAATAAAAGAGTCTTTTAATTGAATCTTATGATTTAAATTCTATTAGGATATTCTTCTCTCTTGGGGGGAAAGTGTGTCTTTCTCTTTCTCCTACTCTCTTGCCTTTCCTAGGTGGTTCTAATGGTCTTCTCTAGGCTCCAACAAGATCTTCGTACAATCTTGGATAGGCGTTTAACCTAAACACAAGAATATCGGAAATAAGGCTTTAAATAGCCTGTTTGTTCAAAGATCAATAAATCCCTCTCATAATAAATGTATGTCTGAAATGGGGTTTTTTAGGGTGATGAGTGTAAATCCATTATAAAGTATTGATAATCAAACAATATTTATTTTTTGTCCTTTAACAAATATCCCTTGAAATTTGAACATATTCCATTATACTTTCATTCATGAGTGAAACCAAGCAATTTAATGAACTTATTCATAATCTGTTACAAAAATGTTACAAGAAAAGCCTTGACAAATGGATGGACTTATGATAGAATGGGATATGACAAACTTAGCTTATGACAATAAAGGACTTGGAATCACTGAAATGACTGTTTTAAGTCTATATCATCCTTTCTTCTTCTCCATTGTCTTTTGGATGGTAAATCATGGACTTGCTAAGCTAGGACTAAAACTAACAAGGATGGTAATTTAGTATGAAAACTGAAAAATGTGAAGGTTGTGGTGGATGGCATATGCCTAAAACCGGGTGTAAATAATATGAACAAATTAACCAAACTTGCACGAAAGAGAAAAACGCTTGAAAGCTTCTTACAAAGCATAAGATCATTCGGGCGATACTATCTTGATTCCACCACCCTTCTTTGGCATAAGAATGATTTTATTACCTTCTACCTCACTATTAAGGGAGGGAATTGATTATGGATTATATTAGGTGTGAATATTTAACAGTGGAAGAAGCTTTAAAACTTGAACATCTAGGTTTTCATTGTAAGCTCATTCAAGTGGGGGAAGAAAAAGACCTATATAATGTTTATGCAAGGGAGGACTAAATTTATGATCCGATATATAGTTTACACTGAAAACAAGAATATTGAGCTTGTTAAAACCATTCTTAATCAAAACCTGGAAAGTTATTCAATTCAGGAACAAACATGGGTTTGGAAAGGAAAAGAGGAAAAGAGTTTAAGGATTGAAATAATCGGGCGATACCAAGATGAGAATACTCAATATATTGCAGGACTTATAAAGACATTAAATAGTCAAGAAAGTGTTCTAGTTACTTGCGAAAGGCTTGAAAATAGCTGGTTAATTTAAGGGGGTATAATATGGCACAACAATATAAAATTGGACACTGGAATACAACAATAACAAAAGGGAATGAAAAAACAAAAGTTACTTTATATGAAACCGATGTTATCTCATGGGATGCTAAAAACATTAAATTAAATTCAGGTGGATGGAGAACCCAAACAACAAAGAATAGAATCAATCAAGCTTCGAATGAATATGGCCTTGGAATAAAAGTATATCAATTTCAGGGGATTTGGTATGTCAAGAATAATAATTCTATTGGATGCAATAATCGGATACTACCATTTAAGGATGGAATGATTATTGAATGGAATCCAGGGAGGGTATAAAAATGTTTATTAAAGAAATTCCTCTAGGGTGTCTTTTTGTCAGTGATAGTCAAGATGTGCAAGCCATTGATGATTATTTGGGTCAAATGTATCCCACTTCTCATAGTTACTTTGTGGACCAACTAAATGGGGACTATGATAAAGTATATTTATTTGAAGGCACGATTCCTTATCTTAACAAAGAATGCTTTAAAGTGAGGTGAAAAAATGGACTTTTTAAACAAATTTAGAGAAGTTTGTCAAGAAATTGATGAAGTTATTCCTAAACATATTAGAATTGAGGAAAAACTTTTTAACATTCACAAAAGAAGCCTTCCCGTAGGGATTGATAAAATAGTGTTGGTAGGGGTAACAAAAGAAGAAGGAGAAAAACTTATTGAAAATAGCTTAAAATCAAGGATTTTCTATGATTCAGACAAGGATAGTAAAACAATCATCTATTATGATCTTCTTCCACAAGATGCAAGTCCCAAAGAAAAAAATGTTTTCTTTAATCCTTTAAAACTATTACAAGGAGAGTAAATATCATGAGTTTATGGAAAGTTATCCCTAAACATCTTTGTGTCAATATAGATTTAAATGACCTTAAACAGTTTGGATTTTTCCTAGTCATTCGTGAAGGCACTTTGGAGATATATAGATATGCAAAAAGTTAAACTAGCCTTTAATCCAATAACTAAAAAGACCTTGGTTTGTAAGGGTAATTTTCATGCTAAGGAAATGCCTATTAAATCCTATGACAAATGGGTCAGGGCAATTTACTTTCCTGAGCATCAAACTATATATTTTAGGTTTCATAACCCTATCGGTGAATATCATTTTATAGGGATTGACGATGAGAAGCTATCTTTTAAACAATGTGAGAAAGCTTTACACAGATTTATTCAAAAAGGAATAATTCCAAAAAAGATAAAAACTTTATTTTGGCAAGGGAATGAAACAATTTTAGAAAGTGATATTTCATACTAAGGAGGAACTATGAGTGATATAGATCAAATTATAGCTTATGAAAATGGGGACCTTAGTGAGGATGATACAATATGCCTTTTTCAACGTCTCGTTGATACTGGTTTAGCTTGGGAACTTCAAGGCCATTATGGTAGAACTGCAAAAGAGTTTATCAATTCTGGACTTGTAAGGGTACAAAGATATCCTTGGATAGCTTAAATCAAATTGTAGCAAGTTGTGAACTTCAAATAAAAGGGTGGTGAATTATGTTTGATCAATGTAAAAATCAAGTTAAATCTAAGTGTTCTAAATGCAAAAAGCTTCATCCCGATACAGGACTTTATGAAATTTGGAACACAAAGAAAGAGAAGGTTAAAATCATTAAGCAGAAATGCTGTGCCAAATGCTTTAACACTGAAAAAGAGAAGTTTCTAAACAGCTAGGGAGATATAATGCTTAGACTTGTAACAGGACTGTTAAACTTATTACTTGCTCTCATTCCACTACCAAATGAACATAATCTTTATCGAGGGCTTTTTGTCCTAATTGTTGGGGTTTATGTTGCCTTCTTTTGGAAGGAATAGCTTTAAACTTCCCACGGATTGATTTAAGCCAGGCAAGGGCCGGATAGGTAGAATGCATCAAAAGGAATCAAAACGCCTTGCCTTGATAAAGCTAGTGGGCAAGGATAGGGACTCAAAAGAAGGTTAGATCTTTAAAATATGAATATATCTTTAAGTAGATAAAGCAACATATTGTCCCAATGGAGAAGTATGGGCAAAGAAATATGTCTGAGGTAGCCTAAGAGGAGCATATCAGTCAAAGTTTAAAGAGGAGTCTAAAATGAATATAACATTAAAGCAATTACAGAAGTTTTAAGCCTGTCAAGATGGTTATGTATGGTTGAAACAAACTATTGAAAATGTAATAAAGATATTAGGACTCTAAGAGGAGGTAGATTTTATGATTGTAGAGGGACATTGTAGACAATGTAACAAGTGGTTTCCGGCCCACTGGCATGATTTTAAAGGCATATGTACTACTTGTGGATCATCAGATGTTAAAATTGTAACAGATGAAAGCCATGAACCCCCTGAGAATTATAGACCATTTCCAGGGGATAGTCCAGTAGACTATGATAATTGGATCTAAGAGGAGAATATTATGAAAACCTATCAATACATATATGAACCATATTTATATAAACTGGATAGTGAAATTAAAAAGGATATTATTTCAAAGACTCTCGATGTCCTTAATTATACAGACATGGAAAGTGGTGAACTGGAATGTTTAACAACTAAATTAGACAATACTCAATTATTTATCACTAATTTAATCGGCATCCTTGAAGAGAAAAATATATTAACAAAAGAGGACTGGAGTAAACTAATTGGACAGGTAGGAGAAAAATAAATGGATATAACGCATACACCACGATATGTAACTTGTGAAATTTGTTTACAAAGGCATTCTGAAGAATATATGCTAGAAATTGACAGTTGCTTTGTCCATAATCCTGAATGTCTAGATGAATATAATAAATTAATCCAAAAGGAGAATTCAAATGGAACCAATATGGTGGAATAGACTGGCCTCGCTAAGTAACGAATTGATACGAAATAACATGTTGTTTATCCTAGAAGGACATTCCCTTGGAGTAGTAGAGGAAAGAAAAGCATTGCAAAAAGCTATATTTCCTGGTATACTTAATAAGAGGGAGTCCAATCTTAATGAAGGAGATATAGATGAGTGAATTAAACCAAACACCCTTTAGTTTGTATAAAATTTATGCTGAGGAATTAGTCGAATATCAGAATAAATTTGTTAAAGAGTTTGGATTTTTTCCCTATCTCTTAGATGGGGCTTTTTATAAAAGTTTAGATCCTGGACAACAAAAGCTGTCTTATGCTTTTTGGAATCAAAAAGAAGTAGTTATCGCTCAAACTCTGATGGAAATGTTCTACGATATCTGTAATGAAATTGAAGCTAGAAAATTAGATTAATTTGGGCGGTCACTCAGTTCGGTTATTGCCTCTGATATAAGAAGAGGATGTTCAACGTCAAAGAAATGATCACTCCTAGCCCACCCGCTAGGAATCCGAGGACTGGAGAATTCCGGTCGAAAGTTGAACCAGAGGCACAAATTTAAGAGGAGACTTCTATGAAAGCTTCTCAAGCTCAAGATGGTGGGCGATATCGACTCCCTGAATCCAATCCTCGACACGAGGTTGGTGTATTGGAATGTGTTGGATGGAATTACTCTCACGAATGGGTATTATTTGTTTATTTTGATGCTCAACATAGACGTAAAATTATAATGCTGTTTCCTAGCGAGGAGATTAATGTAATATGAATGAGATACTAATAATTCTATTATTAGGGAACTTTACAGTGACCTCTTATCGGAGCGTTAAGAATCAGACGGATATGTCCCCATATGTTACAAGTATTGGGGAGCACGTTACAAAGTTTGGCTGTGCAGCTAGTCAAGATCTTTTAAAAGACGGAATTGTTAAATATGGAGATGTGGTTTATATTGAAAATATAGGTTTTAAAATTGTTAATGACACAATGCACAAACGAATAAAACGACAATTTGATATATGGGTTGGGACGTTAGCTGAAGAAAAAGAACATGATAAAAAATTTGGGAGGACGAAATTAAAAGTATGGCTTATCAAGAAGAAAACATAGACAATATACCTGATGTAAGTGAAGAAGATTCACTTCTTAAACCTGGACTATTATCGGAAAAAGACGATAATTATTTAGAATCCTATAATAGATTAATTGAAAAAGGGTTTCTAAGCTCATTAACTCAAAATGAATATAAAGTTTGGCGATTATTTACTAATACTCAAATTTCAGTCAGAGATATTTCAAAAGAATTAGAGTTAAGTATTTCAACGGTAAAATCTTATATTAAACAAGTAGTTAATAAACTTCAAGAAGAACTAGAAGTGGAAAGAAATTGGCATCGCCCTATAGAACAAAAGTATTCAAACAATGGTTTTAAAAAGAATTTAAAAGCAATACAAAATAAGGACTTGTCACATAAAGAATCTGATAAAACTGAGAAACTATTTAAAGAACGCCTCAAAACTCATAAAAAAGAAATTGATCTGTGGCTTAAACAACATCCCCTAGTAAAACGAAAATTGGAGAAGGATGACAATGAAGATAACTGAAAAACACATTGGAAAATATATTAAGAGAGAGGATTGGTTTTATCCTGTCAAAGTGACCTTTGTTGCCGGTGATCAATTCACTTACAAAAATGCTTATGGAATGATTTTTGTCGACAACTGTGAGGGGGACTGGCAAGTGGACGAGTATGATAAATGGTGGAGAGGATCTAAGAGGGTTAAATAGTGAAATCTTTTAGTCTTTCTATTCTCTTGACAAGATGGATTGTTTGTATTATACTTATTATTGTAGGACTGTATCTTAGTCACTAAGAGGAGATAAAAACAATGAAAAATTCTACAAGATTTAACAATCCTCAATCCAATAGATATTTAATTAATTACAAGTTACAAAGACTTCAGGAACTTCTAAGAGATGAAATAAGCTTTGGGGTTCCCTGTTATGAAGAAGGCACTCTTAGTCCAAAAACAGGGTTAGAAGAAATATTTAAGCAGGTGCTAGAAATAGAAGATGTATTTAATAATCGAGAGGATGTTAGCAGAAATCAGCCACCTGCAACACCCGAAGCTTTAGATGATATTAGTGAAGCAGTAGAATAAGGAGAATTAAATGCTACCATTTCTTGACATTTTAAGCCCAATTGTAGGGAAAATTCTTGATAAAATACCTGATGCTGGTGCTAGAGAAAAAGCTCGTCTTGAGTTTGAACTTCAAATGGCTCAACAAGAACAAAAACTTATTGATTCATTAAGTGCCATTGATAGTAAACAATTAGAAGTTAATGCAGAAGAAGCTAAAAATTCTAGTTTATTTGTATCAGGCTGGAGGCCAGGTGTTGCTTGGGTTTGTGTGCTCGCCTTCACTTGGGCTTATGTTCTCCAACCAGTTATTACTTTTACTGCTGCTACAATTGGCCATCCAATTAATTATCTTCCTTCATTAAACATGGGGGATATGATGCCTGTTCTATTGGGTCTGCTTGGTCTTGGAACACTACGAACAGTAGAAAAGAAAAGTGGTATACATAATGATCATTAGGAGAAAATATGATTAGACTAGAATCATGGTATGAAGATGATGGAACAGTGACTAAAAAGAAACTTGGATATTGCTTCTGCTTTAATGATCCTGAACATGGGATTGAGATCTATTTATCCGATTCTGAGGATGGAAAGAAGAACTCAGTGTACATACCCCTAAAAGATCTTATTAGAATCATAGGGGAAAAATGATTACCTTATTTGTTCATATAGTTTTTGTAACAATCTTAAGTCTTTCAATTGCTTCACATAAATCTACTAATAATCAAGGAGAATCAACTCAATGTCAAACACTCAAGAAACCATAACTGTTGAATCTGTTACACAATACGGGGTCCGAGCAAATGGGCGGAATTATGGCCTCAGTCCTCGATTAAAAGATTCAGGAGTTGAACCAAACAACTTCACTGTTGGTGAATCTTATCTTGTCGAAATCTATACTGGCCCTAAAGGTGGAAAGAGTATTAATTCATTTGCTGCAACTGAACCTACTGCAACAGTTCCTCAAGTTACGATTCTTCCTCCTCCACCACCAAGTCTACCTCGAACTACAGTTCATACAACTCCAGCTCCTGGTGGACTAGCTCCTGTGGCTCCAGCGGTTAAGAAAGAAGATTCGGAGAAGATGACTAAGGCAGATTGGGCAGCTAAAGATCGAGATATTGCTCTTCAAGCATTTACTAAATCAACACTTGAAAGTCCCATGTTGGCCCAGCTAGTAGTGGGAAAGAATAATCGAGATGCTTTACTTACTTATGATGAAGTATTTGATCATGCACTAGCAAAATATGAAGCTGCAAAGGCACGATAATGCCTAGAAAATCCAATCCATATTGCAGGGTCACTGAAGTAATTAGCTTCGTTGATTCTGAATGGTATAAGTATTGGGTTAAATCTATTGGAGTGGCTGAATGTGAACGTATCAGCAAAGAATCAACTGAATTCGGGAAGGGAGTACACAGTATCGCTGAAAGTTATTTAACGGAAGTTCCGTCAACTTTTGTTCTTTCCGCTAGACAAAAGTATTGTGGAGAGTTGTTAGTTAAATGGTGTAAAGAAGCCCTGGTAAAGCCTGTCAAAGTTGGAGATAAAGTTGCTATTGAGTTGGACTTAGTAAGTGAAAAATATAAATTAACAGGTCATCCAGACCTAATATGTACATTCGCTGAAGTACCAACTCTATGGATCGTTGATTGGAAAACCTCTAAAGAATGTAGACGTGGATATGCTTTACAACTTGCTGCCTATGCAAAAATGCTAGAAGAGCAGTATGGATTAGACTGTAATGATGGTACTATAGTGCGGGTGCCAAATGATCCGAATGTTACACCTCAGTTCGAGACACATGAGTTTCATAATCTTAAAGAGAAGTATTGGCCCGTGTTTGAAAGTGCATTAGATATTGTTCATTATTTTAAGAAAAAAGGAATATGGTCCCTCAAATGAATAATGGATTGTGTGGTGTTCATAAAGGCTGGGCTATCATTCGGAACTTTGAGTGGGGTCCAGCATTGTTAGGTCCAGGATGGTTTGGATGGAATCTTCCTCCTCATGCGGATGGAGTACGAACTTCAGTGTTCAGCACCCGTAGAGAGGCCAGGAAAGCATTAAAAGAAGTGAAAGATAGGGGAGTATTTAAGATCACAAAGGTTCGAGTAACTATTACAGAAGATAGAGGTTACTAATGAATGAAAATGTAATGCTTAAATGGGTATTGTATTATTATGGTTTAGGTCTTTCTATTATACCTGTAAAAGACAAAACTCCACTTGTTAAATGGAAGGAGTTTCAAACTATTCGTGCATCACAACAACAACTTAGTGAATGGTGGGACCAATGGCCGGATGCGGATATCGGATGTATCACTGGATCTATTACAGGGCGTTTAGTATTAGACATTGATGGTCCTGAAGGTGCTGAATCAGTTAAGGGATTAGATATTCCCAAGACTCCTTCAGTACGGACCCGTCGAGGAGTCCAATACCACTTTGCTTGGCCGACGGTTGACATTGACAAGACAACCTTAGCCGGAGTCCTTAAAGGGGTTGACTGTCGTGGCTCCGGCGGTTATGTTAAACTCCCTCCATCTAAATGTACAGACGGAACATTCTATGAATGGTTCCCAGAAAGAGGAATTCATGAAGTGCCTCTGGCTCCAGCTCCTCAATGGTTGATTGATAAGTTGTCCGAAAAACGTACACAAATTTCTGACACCTCGAATTCACAAAAGAATGAAGATCACTGGTTATCAGATACTTTAGAGGGTGTAGGACTTGGTGAGAGACATGAAGCCTTGTTGAAAGTGTCTGGATATTATTTTAATTGTATGCATCCTGATGTTGCTCTTCAACATATTCGAGAATGGAATAAAAAGAATAATCCCCCAATTCCAGATAATGAATTGGATGAACAATTGAAAGACCTCCAAAATAGGTTCAAAAATGGAGAATACGATTCCAAATATCTCTTAGAAGCAAAATCATTTAAACTAATTACTGCTGAGGAAGTAATAGCAAATTACTCTAATAGAATTGATTATCTTGTAGAAGGACTTATACCAGTTGGTACAAGTGTAATATTTGGAGGATGGCAAGGACTTGGAAAAACCTTTGTTGCAACAGACTTAGTAATTGAAATAGCCCGTAAAAAAGGATCGGGGAGATGGCTAGATTCATTTAGTACTAAGCATGGTCCAGTGATTTACATAGATAATGAAATGGGTGGAAATCTTACTTCTTATCGATTAAAGCAGTTACTTGGTCCCAAGGGGTTACAACCATCAGATTTAGACCTTCATTATTCAGTGAGGAATAGAGTTAAATTAACGGCTGAAAAACAGTATTCAAAATTGATAAAAGAAATTTCACAAATTCATCCACTTCTTGTAGTAGTGGATTCATTTGCAAGTTGTCATACGTTAGATGAAAACCAATCCAGAGATATGAGACACTTTTTTGATGACTTAATTGCTCCAATTTGTGACCAATATAAATGTGCGATGATGTTAATTGATCATGAAGGAAAAGGAATTGCTGGGGTACATCAGTATGGAAGTAAACGATTGCGGGGGTCTGGAGCGAAAGGAGATGCAGCTGATCAGATTATCTCCCTTGATTGGCAAGATGGACAACTTCTATTTGAGCATAGTAAAGCTCGCTATCAACGAAGGCATGATTCTTTTAAAATTGAGATCCAAGACGTTCCTGGTGGTATCAAAGTAGTTAATGCAGGATATATTCCAGTGGAGTCAAAATGATTGAACAGCAAATTGGACATTGGCAGCCATCTTGGAGTGTGAACAATTATGGAGCAGTTATTCATATAAATGATTATAATTTTCCTAATGGGAGGATATGTGCAATTGACCTGGAAACAAATGGTGTTGAAACCACTGATTCTAGTTTTAAGATTGTTTGTGTGGGGATTACTACAGATGGGATTAATATTTACATCTATTTTGATCCTAATCCCAATTTGTTTACTTGGCTTGCTACGATGCTGCTTGTGGCTCATGACGGTAAAAGCGCAGAAATTCCCTGGCTCGAAAAATATGGGATTAAAATAGAACAACTTTATTTTGATACAAAAACGGGTTATTACGTTTATGATTCATCACGCAAACAATATGGATTGAAACCCATCCTTAAAGATGTATTTAATATTGAGTATCCAACTTATAGTGAGATTATCACTAATAAAGAATTTATTCAAAAGACTTGTGAGATTCATCCTGAATATATGATTCAAAAGAAGAAAGGGATGGTGTGTCCAAGGGAACTTACTTTAGACAAAATGGATCAAGAGATAGTAGCTGAATATAATGCTTCAGATGTTCTTTGGACGTACCAACTTTGGGTGTGGCTCAGGACCCATTTTACAAGTCGTCACTGGAACTTTTTTAACAACATTGAAATGCCAGAAACGCGATTAATCTATCTTATGGAGAAACAAGGTATAAAGATTGATACTCAAGCTGTAAGGAGAATTCATAATGAAAATAGTAAAGCAAGAAGGCAAAATCAGAGAGCTATTTTTGAACTTACTAAATGCAAGTTCAACCTTAACTCCCCTAAGCAATTATTACCTATTCTACAGGATAATGGAATCAACACCAAGAGTACCGGAGAAGAGGTTCTCATTCCCTTTCGAAATAATCCTTTGGTTGAACAATTACTATCTTACCGGAAACATCAAAAGATATGTTCCACCTACACCACTCCTTTATACTTTTCGGCTACCAAAACTGACGATTCAAGAATTCATGCACACTTTAGTCAGAACACAATCACTGGCCGCCTTAGTAGTTCAGATCCGGTCAATCTCCAGAATCAGCCATCTGGAGTCCGAGAATGTTTCGTGGCCAGAGATGGTTTCAGCTTCATCAATGCAGATTGGTCCAACATCGAGCTTAGACTCCCAGCTCATTTTTCAGGAGAACCTGGATTCATCAAGGAATTATCAAAACTCGACGGGGACCTCCATCTCCAAACCGCTATTTTTATCTTTAACGAACACATGGAGAATCTCTCCGACGAAGAGTTTAAAGAAAAAAGAAGGAAAGCTAAAACTTGCAACTTCCTCCTCACTAACTCAGGAACAGCTTCCCGCTTGGCAAGTGAACTCCAGTGTTCCTATGAAGAAGCTCAAGACTTATTCATCCGGTACTGGAGAGGCTACCCTATTATGGGTGGATGGCTTAAAGAAGAAAAAAGAAAAGCACGATTAAATGGTGGAATTGGAACATGGTTTGGACGATGGGTAAATATTCCTCAACTTCGATTAATGTGTTCAGATCCACAATTATGTGGGAGTCAATTTTGGGGTCATAGAATTTGTAAGAATTGTATTGTTCGGGAAGAAGCAGAACGAAGTGCCATTAGTATCTTAGTGCAAGGCACCGCTGCTGATATGTGTAAAATTGCAAAATTGAAGCTTTATCAAGATTATGGCTATGTACCAAATCTTGCAGTACATGATGAACTGAATTATGAAATTGAAAATAATCAAGTTGAAGTTGCTAAAGCTCGAATTAAAGAAGTTATGGAAAATGTAGCTATTTTAAAAGTGCCCTTAGTAGTAGATATCAAAGTGGGTCAAAATTGGAAAGATGCACACTAGGAGATTTTATGATTAAGAATAAACCAACCGTAAGTTTTTACCTTGCCACCCCGATGACAGGAAGAACAGGAAAAGAACTCTGGGATGAACTTCTTTCTACAAGACCCATTTATGAAAGACATGGAATTGAGGTAATAAGTCCAATTGAAAAAGAAGGAATTGCTCCTGACAAAGCGGTGATCAAAGACCGTACTGAGTTGGAGATGATTGAGATCTGGAAACATAAAGATAAAGGTCAAATCAGGTCCACAAATGTATTCGTGTACATGGCTTCTAAGCTGACTAGCCAAGGAGTTGCGAAAGAATATTGTCTAGCTCGTGGAGTGTGCTGGAAACCAACGATTGGTGTATATCTTAATGGAGTGAAGCCTGGATTTATCACCAAAGCTGAGGATGATGTAGTGGCAACATCTCATGAGGAAGCTGCCAAGCTCATTATCCAAAATTGGGGAACACGGACAAAGCGAAATCTTTGGAGACTTAAAATGATTAACAGATCTATTTTAGGATGGATCTGGCAGCAATTACGGGAGTTTTGGTTATGAGAATTATTACAAAAGAATATTTCACCCCTGATACCCCATTGAAAACACACCTCATTCAATTCATCCTCGGAAAGGAATATTCATTTGGTATTCGGATTATAGATCATGGAGATAAACAGATTAAAAAGCAGCTAGACGTAATCAAAGAAGCTTGTAAAAACATAATAAAATTCATTGAGGAGAACTAAATGCATAGAACTCATAGACGACAGGTAGCTTTAGATATTCTTAAATTAGAAAAGATGAAAGCAAAAACAGAACGACGACTTGAGAATTTAAAAAGAGAATTAATGGTGACTATTTCCTTGATGGAAAGATGCCAACAAGAATTAGCTCTGAAGGAGGTAAAGCCATGCCCTATATCTCAGCCTCAGACAGAAACATATTAAAAGATGAGACAGTCCATACAGATAATGTTGGGGATTACAATTATCTCTTCACTCTTGCCTATCTTAAAGTATGGCTTAAAGAAGGAAATCAACGATATAAGACTATTCATGCTTTACGAAAAGCCTCTATTTTTCCTGAAACAATAGATGAAGTGAGCCAGGTAAATAAACGCTTGATAAACACTGGTGCTAGATTTGTTGATCTTGCTATAGCGAGAGATCTGGCTTTTCTGGAATTTTATAAGCGTATTGGAACTGACTATGAAGAACTTGCTATTGAACGAAATGGAGATCTAATTGAATATCAACAAGCTGAGGATCTAATGGCTGATGCTTATATGAAACAATATAAAGGAGAATAAAATGGATGGAACCAGTCATATCTATTGTGAGATACATCGAATTTATGATTGTCTATGTTCTTACCCAAAGTTATTAGTTGATAAACTACCAGAAAGTCAGTGGGTGGTAAATGATGCTCCTGTGGTTGTGACTCAACAAAAAGCTGAACCAGGTACTAAATTTGATGCTGGAAAGCCTAGAATGGAACTTCTGCCACAAAAAGCATTACTTGAAATCGCTCAAGTTCTAACTTTTGGGAGCCGGAAATATGAAGCTTGGAATTGGGCCAAAGGAATGAGTTGGACTAGGCTTATTGGGGCTACCCTTCGTCACATTGCAGCCTGGAGTACAGGGGAAACAAAAGATCCAGAAACAGGGTTAAATCATCTTAGCCATGCAGCTTGTGATCTGCTATTTTTACTTGAATATCAGCACTTTCGCCAAGAATTTGACGACCGCTATAAGTTTGAAAATAAAGTGGAAAAATAATGAAATAGATGATATACTTATAATAGGGGGTAATATGTCTAAAAAAGAGAGAATCATATTAGGTGTCGGGTATCCAATATTTTCAAGAAACATGGTCGGAATACGAACTACAGCTTATAATCTACCCGAACTTAATGATTATGATCCCCATCTGTTTTGGTGCTATTGTGTTGGTGAATGTAAATGCAGAAAATGGACCCTAATTCTGGAGCAATCAAATGACAAAAAAAGTAATTAAATGGTATAACTGCAAATGTGAATTCACAGCACCATACATTTGTTCATACTGTGCAAACCGGAAAAGAGCACCTAAATGGGTGTCTATAATCTGGAAGGGGAAAATGGTTGAAATAAATTCCAAAGGAAAAATCCGTGAAACGAAACAATGTAAAACTAGAAAAACTTCTAAAGCACATATATAAAAAATGGGTAGTTGAGGCTGACAATGCCCGCTACTATGGTACCGGAGAAGATGGAGTAAATGACTTTAAAAAACTATTTAAGGAGTTAAAGTGTGCACGAAATAGGTAGTTGGTGTTGTAGCTATCTGCTTGATTTGGGGGCAATAATCGCCTTTATGGGTTGTGTTGTTATTATTGGGATGCCTGTTTGGTTTATAATAGACTTCTTCATAACTTTTTTTACTCGGAGGAGCCGATGAGCCAAAAAGTAAAAAAGCCTAAACTCAGTACCCTTTCTCCTGAGGAATATGAGAAAAGGCTAAAAAGAATTATTTTAGCAGGGCTTGGTAAAGCTTGGATGTTTTGGCCAGTTCGGGCTATAGTTAAAAGACGATGCAAAGATCCTAATCGGCCAGGATGGTCAATCTGTGAGTTATGTCATAAGAGTGTAGAAAAGCTAGATACGGATCACATTGAACCATGTGTTTCACCAATAGCTGGCTTTGTTACATGGGATGAATATATTACAAGACGTTTTGTATTTGATGCTAAAAAATTACAAGGGATTTGTAAAGATTGCCACAGGCAAAAGTCAAAAATAGAAAATGCTGAACGACGGGCGAGGAAAAAGAAAGCTATTCCAGATGGAAATGGATTTTTGCCATTATGTGGACACGATGATCCAAGTTGGTGTACTGATACCTGTCATAGAGGGAAGGTAGTAGAATGAAAAAACCCCCTAAAAATTGGTTTGAGGAGTATTTAGATGATTGGGTCGGTGGCTAAGAAAATGATTACTTGCTCCCGTTGTGGACATATGGAGTATTTGCCAACTTATTTTTATAATTTAGATCAATATATCTTTTGTAAATCATGTTTAGTATGGATATCAGAGTCTACGTCAGATAGGGAATTAGTTGAAAAAATTTATAAAGTTCTAAATTATGGACATATTGATTATCCAGGAGATTGACTAATGGGCTATTATTCGATTGATAACTTATATAAAGACCAGAGGATTCTAAAATTTGAAGAATGCTGGGCGGAAGAAAAAATTCATGGGACAAGTGCTCATATTAAATACAAACGTCACACTCCAGAAGGTGAATGGGATGTAAATTCTGAAGAATTGACCTTTTTCTCAGGAGGAGAAAAGAATGAAAATTTTTTGGTGCTCTTTAATCGTGTTCAACTTATTAGTCTTTTGTCTAGCTTTTGTCAAGACGAAATAGTCATCTATGGGGAAGCTTATGGTGGCAAATGCCAGGGAATGAGAAGCACTTATGGACCTGAACTGAAGTTTGTGGCCTTTGACGTAAAGATGAATGGAAATTGGTTAGATGTCCCCCTAGCCGCAAATCTGGTTAAATATTGTAAATTGGAATTCGTAGATTATGTTCGTATTCCAGCTACTTTACCTGAAATTGATGCCCAAAGAGATCGGGATTCAGTACAAGCAGTAAGGAATGGAATGGGTGAGGGGCATAAGAGGGAAGGAGTTGTTTTAAGACCGATTCAAGAGACGTATGATGAAAGAGGGTTTCGAATCATTACTAAACATAAAGGTGCAGAGTTTAGAGAGATGAAAACCCAAAGACAAGTTGATCCTGAAAAAGCTATGGTCTTGACTGAAGCGAAGGCAATAGCAGAAGAATGGGTGACCCCAATGCGATTAAATCACATCTTGGATACTGCTCTAAGCACTCTAAAGGCAGTACAAGGCTTAGATGATTCCAGAAAGGTGCTGGGGCCAGAGGACACAAAGATTATCATAGAAATAATGTGGGAAGATGTTACAAGAGAGGCAAAAGGTGAAATCCTTGAAAGTAAAGAAGCTATGAAAGCAATTGGAAATAGAACTGCCTATCTCTATAAACAGTGGCTTATAAATAGACTAAAGGAGAATCATAATGTCTAATAGAATTATTGGGGTATTTCTTTCAGATATCCATTTACCAGATTCCATTAACCTTAAACCTGTTTTTTCGTATGTTAAGGATTTGTACCAACAAACTTTAAAGACTAAGGATAAATTTCTTATCATTCTCGGTGGAGATATTATTGATGCTAAAGGAATGCATGGGATTGATTCCCTTGCTGCTTCTCAGATTAAGTTGGAATGGTATGAACGGGATAAGCAATTAATGTCAAGTTTTTTACAACAATTACTTGACATAGCCCCAAGAACTGATGTTGTCTTTTTAGAGGGTAATCATGAAGAAAGATATAAACGAATCATGCGACGTTATCCTGATGCATTTGGAGGGAGATTTGAGTTTGATCGAGATGTTTTAACTAAAATATTTCCTAAAGCTAAATGGATTCCATATGGAGATTATGAGTCTTATTTTAAAGTTGGAGATACAGTCTTTACACATGGAACAGTCTATCCTCAGAATCATGCTAAGAAATATGCTGAAGTATTTGCGCCATTTAAAGTTGTATATGGACATCTTCATCATTTTCAAGCCTATACAATGCATTCGGCTATGCCTGAATTAGCTCCACATTACTCGGTTACAGCTGGATGCCTGTCCAAAACAGCTCCTGAATGGAAGAAAGGACAACCAAACTGCTGGTTGACAGGACTCGTAGATTTTTTTAGTGACGGGACTATCACTACATCCACTCCCCATATTATTGATACAAAAGGGAGATTAATGGTGGGGGGTAAGATCTATGATTAAATTCCTTTTCGGATTCTTAGTATTCACAAGTTTCATAGGTTGTACATCATCTAAAGACCAATATAAAATTGGGGACTGTTATGCAATTGCTCCTCTTCATTCGGTTGGGATTCTTGTTCAAATAAATGATGCGAGTCTAGTTTTTAGAGTCCAATCGGGAGGATATATAGTTTTTGATGAGCAGATGGTAGCTAAAGCTCCAATTACTTGGTGTGGAGGTATAAAATAATGGAAAATTTTAAAGCCTGGTTGTGGGACGTATTTGTTGAATTAGTTGGGGCTTTTATTGCAGTATTGCTAGTCGTAGCTGCTATGTTTGGAGTAATTCAAGTAATTAAGTGGTTAGCATAAAGGAGATATATGAAAAAATATTTAAGTCTTGCTACGGCCTGTATCCTACTGGGAGTTGCTTTTAAACTTACCCCAAGCTTTCCTTCAGATAGATTTGTTAAACCAGTAGCTAATGTTTTGGATGCCTGTGTTCAAATTAATGTTATGTTTGAAGCACAAACTGAATTTGATAGAGGTCCAACCATCCGTGGGGTGAGTGGAAGTGGAGTATTTATTTCCCCGAAAGGATACCTCTTAACGGCTGCTCATGTAGTCAAAGTTGCAAATATTCGAGCAATTTCAGTTATTCGTGAAAATGGGGACACTGTAGCAGCTACTATAATCAAAATAGATGACAAAAATGACTTAGCGTTACTTCAAGTTACTTATTATGATAAGGTTCCTTATGTTAAACTAGCTGATCCACGAAAGCTTCAAATAGGTCAAGAAGTGTTTGCAATTGGAGCACCTCTAGGATTAGGTCTTGGGGTTACCGCTGGGATTATTAGTGCTCTATATATTGATTTAGATACTGATTATCATAATATGACTCAATCTGATGCTGCTATTAATCATGGAAATAGTGGAGGTCCTCTATTTAATCTTAAAGGTAATCTCGTCGGAATTAATGTGCTAATGACTACTGCTTCACCACTTGATCAAACATTTGGTGGGATTGGATTCTCGGTTCAAGTGAGTCAATGCTATGAATTTTTAGTACGTTGTGTTCAATCAAATCCTGATCTTATAATTAAGCGTTTTAAACTAAAAATAAATGAGTGAAGAACAAAGTATTCCATTTTGGTCACATTACAGTAATGATATTATATTTCCCTGTTTAAGCTGGGAAGTGTGTCCCTGTGGGTTGTGTGCAGTTCAATATTGGCCTGATGGAAAGTATCTAAATCATTATTGTCAATGTATGGAATGTGGACAAATTGCAGCAACTGTAACAATTATTGCAACATCAAATTAAGGAGATGTATATGGCGACTTTATCAAAAGAATACCAGCATCAATGGTATTTAAAAAATAAAGGTAAGAAATTAGCGTATTCAAAAAAGTGGAGAATACTTCATCGAGAACAGCATAACGCAATTACACGAGCTTGGTATAGAAAGAATAAAGAAAAATGTCAAGAAAGATGTAAAGCATGGTGGGCAAAGAATTCGGATAAGAGACGTGACTATTGGTATAAACGACACTATGGAGTAAGCTACAATTATTATAAAATGCTGGAAGCAAGTCAAAATAATAAATGTGCAATCTGCAAACAATCTGAACAATTTTATAAGACTTTATGTCTAGATCATGACCATGAAACATTGAAAAATAGGGGACTTCTTTGTCATAAATGTAATTCTGCACTTGGAATGGTTCATGATTCAGTTTGGATTTTAGAATCAATGATTAAATATATTAAGGAGCACAAAAATGGACAACTCTAAATTTGACCCTGAAAAGCGGATCGAATGTAAGTGGGCTTGGGATAGTGAGACTGGGGAGAAATTCCTCATCGACATGATATCAGGTCAAATCCTTGTAAGAGGAAAGAACCTAAAAGATATGGCTTTTTCCAACAATGAAACTAGAATGTTAGAAGATGCAAAAATGTGGCAAGTTGGATTTGATGAAGGCTATGAAACTGCTCGTCAAGATTATGGTTATTTGCTTGAAGATTTGGAAGATAAAGTAGCTTATCTTAAGGAAGAACGAGACTATCTTTTAAATTTGAATAAAGGGGGGGATACAATTCAGTGAATTATATGTTCCAAATGGATATTGATGTTGCTTTAGAGTTTTGGCAAAGAGTTATAGATAAAAAAGCTGAAACTCAGGAAGAAAGGGAGCACATTCTCCTTGAATTAGTCGAAGAAGGTCATATTAAATCGGTTATGTCTACTAATCGGTCTAAAGAACAAATTATTCGAGATGCAGAAAAGAACTATGGTCGAGTTTTAGATTTAACTCACCATGAGGAGGATAACTCAAATGATAGAATTAATTAATACCTTTTTAGATAAATATGAACCAATTTGGTTACTCGTTGTACTTGTTTGTGGCTTATATTATGAACGGGAAACACGCAATTGGACAATAAAAGAGTTTTATTATGACAAAGACAAAGATGATAAAAAACGTAAAACTAGAACGTCCAAGAAAATCACCCAAAGTAAAGATGGGGGAACAGTCACGGAAGAAACAGTTGAAACAAGTGAACCAGTGTCCCCAGGTGGTCCACAAGGAGAAGGACAATGAGTAAAATTCGCTGCTTATACTGTCCAAATTGTCAAAAGCGAGTTAAAGCTCAACCGCATCTCTGGTGTTGGCTATGTCCAATTTGCCATTTAGTCCTTAATATATTCAAATCGGTTGGTTGCTACTAACTTTAATAAAAGGAGTTAAATTTGATTAACCTCATTATAATTGTATCCATAGGTTTAATCATATTTTGGTTGACAACAACATGGAAATAATTTGCTTTATGTGTAATGGGTCTGGATGGAGTAAAAAGTATCCAACTGGAATGAAAGCGGCAATGGAGATTTACATTCTAATTCCTTGTAATGAATGTAAGGGGAAAGGATTCCTTCCAATGCCCGAACCAAAGGAAGAATCTAATGAAGATAAAAAAAGTGATTAAGAAATGGGGTTGGCCATATATTGGTCGGGGTGAGCTTGCTTGTGAACATTTCATAGGTCATGGACCACAGATTCATGGATGTGATGGTTGCTGTAATCGGAAAGAGTATAAAAAGAAAATTAAAACTCTCAAGATTAAACATTCTTTTTTATAAGGGAGATCTTATATGCATGATTGGTCTGAAGAAAATGTAGATTGGAACGGTATTGAGAAGGCATCTTGGTACATTGGATGCAATATATCTCGTTGGGGACGTATTCCAGTCCATCAAATCAAAGAGAAATTCGGTACAGTAAGGGTGTATTGTTCATTTGGGGTAGACTCATTTTATGGACTAATTTGGCCTAGACGAATGTGTATTCCTAGGTGGTGGCCATGGAAATTAGATCTAACTGTATTTAATTGGGTTAGTCCATTACTCAATAGACTAATGATTCCTTATCAAAAATGGATATATCGGAGAGTATATAAAAAAGCTGTACAAAAATGGCCTCATCTTTATGATGAGATTGTCTCATGTGCTGATTGGGGAGAATTATTTGAAGGATATCTTCCAGGATATAAACATAATAATTATTGGGAGGAAGTAAAATGAGTGGTATATTATTAAGCTTTACTATGGTTGGAATGGGCATTATGGGACTTGGGGTTATAATTGTACTACTAATTAGTGAACTGGAGGATTAAATGGCTGAAACATTAACTGAATTTTTCGGATGGGGACTTTTTGTAGCAGTTTCATGGATAATTACAATTATTATTATAGATGTCTTTACACAAACAGGAGGTCGTAAGTGAAAAGATCAAAGAAATTAGCACGAAAGTTAGCTGGCAGGATCTATGCTTGGGAACAACTTGTTGCTAAGAATCCAGGAGAACGTAAGGCTTATAAAAAACCTGGTTCACCTAATAAAGGCTAAATGCGTCCTTTGGTGTATGCTATTGTAGGGATAGCTCTGGGTTACGGATACCCAGTTCTCTGTAATTGGGTTGAGTATCTTCTTAGATATGTTATTCGGAGGTTTATATGACGAAAAAGCAGCAAAATGAAACATATATTATCACTATGAAAGGGATTATAGGTATGTGTCCAGGAATTGATGAATTTCAAGTAAACTATATCTGGGACCACATTGAGTTATATGCCCTCCGAAATAAGCTAAATGCAGTATTATTGAAAGACGGGGGAATCTTTATATCTGTAGAGCACTCAAAGGAGAAATAAATGGATCAAATTGAGAAAAATATAAGCCTTCAACAATGCCTCTTGTGTAAAAGACTAAAGAGGGATAGAGATGCTATCTATACCACATCTGGGGAAATGATTTGTTCTAAATGCTTAGAATGGTGGAATCGGGATAAGGAGCATATCGGATGACCTCTTCCCACCTTGTAGGATCAATCTGTGTAGCTTTAGCTCTTATTCTTGATATTTCTAGCTATTGGAAACAAATAGCTAAGATACTTAAGACTAAGAAGAGTAGTCAAGTGTCATCATCTTCCTATCTTTATAAGATAGCTAAAGGAATCTTTGCGATCCTGGGACTTCTTATCTATTCTAATTTTGTCGGATTGGGGATGGAAGTTATTTTACTATTAGTCTATATTGTCTCATTACTCATTGTAATTCGATATAAACCGAGGCGATGGAGGCTGTTTGGGGAATAAAAAAGGCCCCAGTTCAATCTCTAAACTGGAGCCTTAGTCCTAATGTAGCGAAAATCTATTTATTTGCGACAGCCACCACATCCACAATGTTTATGGCGTAGTGTTGAATCTAGTATTACTGTGGGAATATCCTCATGTGGTTGCCAAGTATAGATAGCTTTACAATCATCACAATGCTCCATAAACAGGCAATTCTTTTCTCGTCGTCCTAATAACCCATCTTTTTTACATACGGGACAATACACTTTGACTAGTGGGACTTTCGGTTCATTTACTTCATACCATAATGCCATAGCATCCTCCTATCCTCTATGTGGCAACAGTAGTGTTAATATTCCTCCTATAAGTCCTGCAACTCCTCCCCATAAAGATGATTTATATTTTAAGATATTAATATCTGTCTTAATCTCCACTAAATCTTTTGTTCTTACTTCATCTAACTTATCATGCAGATCTTCAAGTTGTTCTAATATGACATCATTTGCAGTTTTCTTTGGCATATAAATATGTCCTTTATAGATTTCAAATAGTGCTGGGAGGGATTCAGGGTTACCCCTGTTCGGAGGAAGTCGGTTTTTCTAAGCCCCACAAGCCTAGCGAGACTGTTTTAAAGTCTCAACCCAGCATTAGACCGATAGACCTATTAAATTAAACTCCTTTAGTAAGACATTGGTTTTTAATGTGGTTATCCAATAAACACAGCTCAATTAAATTAAACTAATTTTAGATTGATGACCATTTAAGATAATCAATGCTAAATGCTGGAATATCATTGAAACCTGGAGAAGTAATTTGAAATACTGTCCAATTATAGTCAACTATATCTTGTGCAGTAAATAAACCTGATCTAAATGGAACCCCATCGAGTGAAAACACCACATGAGTCTCAGTTAATTCTAATCTATAGACGTGCATCTGGGTTAAGTCAACTCCAAGATTACCTGCTATAGTATAGTCACCAGTAAGATTTCCATCCGGATCAACATAAGCACCAAACACATTTAGTATCACATCCCCAGTGTTACTTATACCAACATTAGCATAAACTGACCCATTAGCTATTTGAAAATTAAATAGGTCTGGACCAGCCGCCGCAACAGCTGAAAGTTTTACTTCCATTAGTGTTGGAGCTGGTAGGATCGGGCATCGCATAAATGAGTCTATTTCCCAATAACCAGATTGCATTGAATCATTCCAACTCATAGTAGCCACTCCGTCTAAATATGTTATAGTTGGTTCCTCACCAAGTGGTTGAATTTGAACATTTGGATTAGCTTTAAGAGCATTATATGATACTTCTGTTCCATCCCATTCAGTAAGACTTGCAACATTATTAATTGTAATAGTCAATTCGACTGATTTTCCAATACATTTACCTTTTTTATCATAGGCAACTGCTGCAATATCCGTAACTCCATTTGGGAAGAGTAAAGAATCAAATATTACTACATAGGGTGAAACCATCGAAGATCCCAAAGACATATCTCCAATAAAATACTCAATTCGTTTCACTTGATTTTTCTTTTCTGGAACCACTGATTCAAGTGTAACTGCACCGGAAGCAGTTGATAACTCAAGGGGGACTGAAATTATACAAATAGGTTCATATACATCCCCGACAATAACATTTATAACACCATATGTATTATTTAGTATAATTAAAGCTTCTGCAATATCTGGAAGTTTAACAAAAACAGTAAGAGCAACAATACGTCCACTTGAGTCTCTTACTTCATCCCAGTCTTTATCATGAATTCGGAACTTATTAAACTTCTTTTTTAAATCCTTTTTAATAGTTTCTGTTACAGAACTAGACAAATAAGCTGTCAAGTTTCTAAATTTAACATTTCGCTGACACATAGGTAATTCTCCTTAATTTGAATTTAAATCTGTGCAAAGATTGTTTATTGTGGTTGTCTCTCTGCTTTCAGGCTGTAAGCCACCCACAGCAAATTTACTCATATATTATTGTAAATGTATTCCCATCAATCAGAATATTTATAAAGTCTATTCCTGGATTCTCTTCCAGCCACATATTAACCTCGACTGGCCAGTTTCTATCTTCTACTATTAATATTTTAGTGTACATATTATTCCTCTGAATGTAACATATTCCCATAAACTGTAAGGCCAGCTGGAACTGCTGCTCCATTAAAGTTGAGGGCTATCATCTCATTCACTCCACGAAGAACGATCCCTTTATCAAACCCATTTTGGATAAAGTTAAATACATAACCAGGCTGAGAGGACTCATTACCCACCGTACCATCTGAATGGTATATCTGTGCTCTAGTTGTAATTCCCACACTAGTTCCAAGTGTTGGATTCGCAAGATATTCTCTCACTACTACGGTTGCAGCCGGATCTGTAGTATCATGTACTTTCGGAGTCAATACCGCTGGGGTTCCTCCTGTATCCAGAGTTGATCTCCGCCACAGAAACCATGAGTACGTACCTGCACTTACAGTTTGTGTTATAAATAGTTCTAAGTATAAAAGACGAACTAATTTAGTTGCACTTCCTGTAAGTATAAACACATCAGTGGCATTTGCAGCTGGAAAGAGGGTCGGAATAGTAGTTGTATAGACAGTTCGTGTTGGAAATCCCTGAAATACTGCTGTATTAATAGAACCATCAGTGTTAATAGCTAATTCTGTACCAGAAGCATTTTTAACAGTAACCTCTTGTGCCCCATTTGCATCAACTTCGCCTTCTTTGTAAAAAATACCCATTGAATTAGATTCCTACTTCGGTCACATCAACAAATGTGCTACCAGCAGCCTTTCTAGCAGTAATAATTCCATAATATCCACTAATTTCTAATGTAGAATCAACGGTCATAACATAAGTAAAATCGGTACTAGAGGCAGTGGTACCAAATTTCACATAAAGTGTTCCACCTTCATTGTAAAGAATTACCTGTGTTTTTGCAGAATTTGATGCAGATAACGTAGTAGCAGCAGTATTGGTTACAGCAACTCTATTAACAGAAACTGTGGCAGTTCCACCAATAGTTACTGCAAGAGTCCCTGAAACTGGTTGGGTGGCTTGCCAGAAGGTTCCACTTACAGGCTGTGTTGCTTGCCAAAATGTCCCTGTAACTGGTGTTGATGGCATTGTAGCAATACTAACAGGCTGGGTTACACCTGACCCGTCTACTATAACTGTACCCGAAACTGCTGAAACAGAAACTGACCCTGATACTGGTTGTGTCACTCCAGACCCATCGACTGTAACTGTCCCAGACACAGCTGAGACTGAAACTGAACCACTTACGGGTTGGGTAACTCCTGATCCATCAACTGTTACAGTTCCTGAGACAGCAGATACAGAAACTGATCCACTAACGGGCTGTGTAACGCCTGAACCGTCTACAGTTACAGTACCACTAACTGCTGAAACAGACACAGATCCTGAAACGGGTTGAGTAACACCAGAACCATCTACTGTTACTGGTTGACCATCAATTAATACTTCATTTGTAAATATTGGCATGATTTTTCTCCTTAAATTTTTTCAGTCACATACACTGTTGTACTGCCTGTAGCTTTAATTGCAGTAACAGGACCACAATAGTTTTCAATTTCTAAAGTGGCTTTTTTAGGCAATTCGTATGAATAGAGGGCCAGTGAGACAGCTCCATCCAGACGAACAAAAATTGGGTCAGTTGCTTGAATAACTAATCCTTTTCTAAAAGCATTAGTAAGAACAAGACTTGTAGAAACAGTTGTAACAGTTTTAGCTACAGTGGTAGCAGTAAATGACTTTTCTTGACTAAATGTGCCTGTTACTGGAAGTGGATCGGGTGAAACAATATTAACATCATAAGTACCACTTGGAATAGAAGTAACAGTTCCTGTAACTAAAACGGGTGTAACATATGTTGGAATCATTTCATTATCCTTAAACTAAATCTATTATCAAGGAACAATTTAATAAAATAGGGGTTACTTCTGCATGAGAAGCATAGATTAAAATAATATCATTACCAACTAGCCCTATAGGACTTCCAGGCCAAGACAATTGAAGAGTTGGTTCAGCTCCACTTGTTCGCCCACCACCTAATAATACACCATTCTTATAGATCCAATATTCTGCATCGGCATTAGACCAAGCAATAAGACCATTAAAATTAGCTGAAAAAGAACCAGCTCTATATGGACACATATAAGTAGCTATTAATGCGGTTACAGCAGGTGGGACTGATGTAAGACTATAAAGAAGCATGAATCCTCCGATTATTTACTTATTTTCTTGTGCTTCTTCGACGAGCTTCTGGTATTCCGGATTAGACGTACTAAGAACAAAATGAGTAGCAGCGAGAGCATTTCCACCTCTTTTTGCAGCATCAGCCAAGAGAGGTCCATATTTCATTATAGCTCCACTTGCAGCTGAATTTCGTACTGTAAGCCATTTATCAATTAAAGCAGCAGCAATCTTTCCACCTTCAGCAGCATTAGCAGCCAGTCCACCAATTGCACCTCCGGCTAACGCTCCTCCTGGAACTGGCAGAAGTCTACCAGCAGTAGCTCCAAGTCCAGTACCCCAGGCTTGCAATCCGAAGCCACCCTTCTTTCCACTTTCAAATACATTCCGAAGTTGACTCTTTTCCATCTCACCCATCAAATCTTCACCAGTAAGGTTTTTAAGATGACCCAAAGCTTCTTGAGTGTAGGTTTTATTAGGTCCAAGAGCATGAGCCACTCTACCCTCTGTCATTGGTGATGCAACTACTTCTCCAGCTTGACCACGAACTAAATTAAATAATTTACTTACTTTCGTTATTCCCTTCATTAAATCGTCTACTGGAAGCATAGCTTCTTCATATTGTGGGTTAGTTGTTTTTAGTAGATCATCTAATTCTCCACTTAAAGCATGGAGAACTTTATCTGAACTATCCGTTGCAGCTGTAGCCATTTGGGGATTATAATTAATGTCTTTGCGAATATCTCGAATTAATTGACCAAGAGTTGTATCGGGAAGATCTCCCTCTCCAGCAGACAAATGACGTTTAAATATTCCTTTCCATTTATTTATAACAGCTAATGCTGAATCTTGAGCGTCACCAGAGGGAATTCCTTCTGTGATAAATTTCTCTTTTAATCCTTTAAATACATCAGCTAATTCAGCCACATTTGTAACTCTATTAGGATCTAAGGTACTTCTAGCAGCTTCACTTAATTCTCCTGCTTTCTTCAATGCTTGAGTGGTAGTTGATGAAAGTTTTTCAACTAATGCAGGAGTTTGTAAAGCATTTTTAATCTCTTCTGGATTCGTTAATCGAGCTGTTACAGCTTCCAAGGCTTCTTTTTCTGGAATAATGGATGCAGTTGCCCATTTAGCAACAGCTGGAATTCCTTTGGTAATAGCTGGAGTAATTACTTTATTGGCAATTGTCCCTCCAATAGCTCCAGCAGCTCCGCCTGTAACCACATCTTTAGTGGCTTGTTTCATTTCGTCAGGGGTTCCTTTCATTAAATCAGCTTCAGATGATCCTAGGCCATATAATGCTCCCTGAGCAGCCATTTTAGGGATGGTAAGTTCACCAAGTCCTGGAACTAGAGCTGTAGCAGCAGCTCCACCCATTTCCCCAGCAAAAGAAGTCTTTGGATTAGCTTCTTTAGCAGTTTTATAGGCTTCCCGTGATTCACTTCGTGCTTGTTCATATGGTTTAGGAGTTGCCATGGACTCTAAGGCTGCTGTTATCTCATCAGCAAATCCCATGGTAGCTCCTTGAGCAGCTCCCCGAACAAAAGATTCAGTTTTAGAGGGTCCACCTTCTATATCGGCTATAGGAGGAGTCCAAGTTGATTGTGCTTGTTCATCAATTAATTCATCTTGAGGTGGGGTCCACATAATTATTTCTTCCTGTAAGTTTTTCCATTGGCATCTTTATATTGGGCACCAGATGGAAGAGCATCATATTCTTGTTGAGATGAAACTGTTGAAATTGGTTGCTTTGCTCCTGAACTAGCAGATGGAGGTTTCCCACTCGCTTCGGGTTTACCTCTAGTAGACTCACTAGGAGCCTCAGTAGCATACATAATTTGTTGACTAAGATTCGCCCACCATTCTGGATATTTTTTAATAGTATCTTGAAATATAGCAGCATTAATTCCAAGATTATCTGAAACCACTTTATTATCAACTTCTTTTATTTCTTTCGTTATTTCATATAGCATTTTAACTACTTTGGGAGAATGGGCATCTTGTGGATTAGCTGTAACATATGATTCTAATTCTGACAATTTTCTTTGGAAAGTTGGAAAATCCGCATGAGCCATTTGAATTTGATCAGGAACTCCACCTTTATAAATACCAGCTAAGTCACCTATCATCATAGAAATTACTTGGGATGGAATTTTTTTATTATCAACAGTTTCAATTAATCTATCAGCCCTCATATTATTTGTAGCTGCAACTCCAATAGCTTTTCTCGATCCAGCAGTTAGCTGATTTACAGCTGCTCCAAGTCGTTCTTTTCGTCGTAAATCAAATTGTTCTTCTTTTTCAGATAATGCTATATTTTTTGATGCTTGGGTTGCTTCTCTAGTAGCTTTAGTTTGCTCCATTGCAAGTTTATGAGCCATATATTTTTCTACTTCAGGTAAAGTTGTTGCAATATGAGATGCAGACAAATTAGCAATCTTAGGATCAGTGGGCTTAGTATTCATCATCATGGCAAGTACGTTGCGATAGTGTTCTGATATCTGTGACTTAGGGTCATTCTTTAAATTCTCTTCAAATTGAGTTTTTCTCCCTGCCTCACCTTTCTCTAATCCAGCAGCTATTCTTTCAGCAGTACCAGAGGCTCCTCGACCTCCATAAGCTGCTGCAGCATTACCAATTGCATCACCAAGTCCACCCAAAGCTGTAGGAAGTGCTCCCCAGAGATGTTTTGACTTCTCACTCTCCAGCATCTTATTTCTAGCCTCCTGATCAGGGCTGGAAGCTTGTAGGAGAGTATCTAATGGGTTAGACCCTTCTGGAGCAGTTTTCGACGTTCCTGGGGCCTGTTTTGGGGCTTCCAAAGGGGGTTTAGGAGGCTCTACAGGGGGAGGAACAGGAGCAGCTAAAGGTTCTTCCCAAGATCTTGTCGCTCCGGTTGTAGGGGGGATTTCAGGAATAGAAGGAACGCCACCTACTTGTGAAGGAAGAGACTCCGGTCGTCCCTGCATAGGAACTGTTGTATCTGAGACATTTACATCAAATAACCCAGGATATTGCTGGGCCATTAAAGCCTTTACTTTTTCTGGGTCTTGTTCTGGAAAATATTGGTCATAGAAATTAGAAGCCATATTATTTACTCCCTTCTAAATTTGATACCCGAAATTGGAGGCTTTTTAAAGCCTTAGCCACCATATCTTCTTTTGGAGCTTCTGGTTTAGGAGGTGGAGGCATCATTGGAGCCATAGGCATTGGAGGAGCTTTAGGAGGAATTAAAGGCACTGGAGTTGGAGGAACTGGACCCCCTTGAGCATAACTCATTTTCCCCCCACAATTCATTGGACGAGCTTTAGCTTCTTTCATAAAATTCATATAGTCTTGCTCGTCTTGAGCTGCACTTCGTGGAACCACTATTTCTCCTGGGGAGAGCATAGCTGGAACTGTATCATTTTGTTCTGAATCACCAAGAAGTTTAGCTTTTCCTGGAACTTTTCCACCATCGGTCATATCTCGAATTTCATCTAATTCATCAGTTTGTTCTTTCTTTTCCTTTCCTTCTAATTGAGGAATGAGTCTTTCATGCTCGTCAATCATATCTTCTTTTGAGAATTCAATCATCTTATCATCAGGATCTTTAACTTCTCCACCTTCAGCATAAGACTGAGCTGTTGTATTATCCCCGTATATTTTAGGACGAGTTGTAGATGTTGCAGGAGTTGCTGCTGGACCACTCATCATTCCACCAGCTACTGTTCCTGCGGTTCCAATTAAGCCACTCATAAATCCAAGTTCAGCACCTTGTGCCGCCTGAGCAGCTGCATTGGATGCTCCAGCTTTAGCTTGATAGGCTTGTGCTAAATTCTGAGCTTTCGTCATCTTATTTGCATAATCTGCTTGATTCTGTTGGGCATTATAAAGAGCCTGTTGTTGGGCTGTTCCAGTATTCTTATTAGCAATATCTTGAGTTGCTGCTAAATTAGCAGCTTGAGCTTGATTTCGGGTTCCAACATTATAAAGATTTGTGTTTTGTTGAGTTTCAGCGTTAAATCTATCAATAGCATTTTGAGCAGCAGCTTTATTTGCCTGTTGACCATATTGCTGAGCTTCCATTGTTCCACCAAGTTGTCCAGCAGCTTGGAGAGACTGAAGAGCACGTTGTTCTGCATTTGCAGCAACTTGAGTGCCTTGTGTGGAGGCACGATTAGCTGCTTCTTGTTCATTTAAAAGTTGGCTTGTTAATTCGAGTCCAGATCCACCAATACCTCGTTCTCGTGCACTTTGCTTAATGGCTTCATTTCGTCCTCTAGCGAGAGTGTTTTGTTCTGTAGCAATATCATTTAATTGAGCCTTATCCGTGGCAGTAAGGCCACCTTGACTTGCTATATTTTGAAGTTGTTGAAGAGCTTGTTTTTGTGCTCCTTGCAAGGCTGGGTCTAGTTTTATATCATTAAAAGAATTTGAATTTAGCAGAACACTTTCAGCAGCTTCAGGGGTGAGTTTTCCAGCTTGAACATACTTATCAAGTTGTACTTGTAAAGCTGTAAGCTCTGGAGTGGCTATTGATTTGAAAGCATCTATAGCTTTATTATAACCTGCTGAATCAAATTTTGCTCCTCCGAAAATAGATGAAAAAAGTCCCATATTAGTATCCTTCCTTAAATTTTTATTTTCCTGTTGATTGTGTTCCTGATGGTAGTACTCCATGCTCCTGTAAAAATTCAGTTTGAATCTCACCAAAAGCTGTACCCAATGGACTCCATCCTTGATGAGGTCCTTCACGTGCTACCAATTGACCTACTAATTCCTGTATAGCTGGTGGAGTACCTTGCTTGACCTGATCTTCATAAGTAGGATTTTGACGCAAACGAGCTTCAAGATATGGTGTAACTAGAGTTTTTAAAACTTGTTTATTAATTTGTCCATTAGTATACATTGTAGGCAAAATTTTATTAACTATATCGGAAATGCCAGCTGTATTTTGTAGTAAATAATCATCTTTTTGTTTAACTAAAGTCCCAGTCTGTTGTTTAAGATAATCTGGAAGAAAACCTTTTTCAGCTCCTTGAATTTGGCCTGCTTGTGAAGCTTGTGCTGGATTTAACACCGATGTATAACCTTGTTCTCCAGTGAGTTGCTGCCACGCTTGTGCTTTAGCATAATCTTCGGGTGTAGCAACATTTTGAGTTGTAATTGCTGTTTCTGGATTATAATTATATCCTGCTGAAAGATTGGGATTATACTGATATTGTTGATTTAAGATGGTTAAATTATCTATAATTGGTTTAATTTGTTCTTCTGCAATCCCAGCAGCTCTTAGATCTTGGGCTACTTTATCTACATTTCCAGAAGCCAGATCAGCTTGATATTGCTGTGTCTTAATTGCCACTTCAGCTTTAGTTGTCCCTAATCGAGCAGCTAAATCGGTTTGAAATTTATCTAAATTCCCTGCTAATGCAGCACGAGTTTGATTTTGAGTTTCTTGAGTAGTGGCTTGTGCTCCTTGAGCAGCTGTACTTAATCCGGCTGACTTCTGACCAAGATAATCTTGTAAATTTGTAAATTGAGGAGCTAATTGCTGAATATTTCCATAATTTTCAGCTGTTCCAAGAAGTGAAGTGTCAAGAGCTTGATTTCCAGCTCCATACACTCCAAATTGATTTTGAAGAAGTTGTGTACGCCCACCTGGAGTCTTTATGTTCTCCCCGATTTCTTTTGCTTTAGTGGCAGCTTCAACGGCTGGGGTGTAGCTTTCAGATGTCTCAAAGGAGGCTGGACCTTTATATGCCGCATTCCATTGACCTAGAAAATCTTGAAGTTTTTGTGGAGATGACGTAATCTCAGTAGGAGTTTCAACAGCAGTTTTAGCTATTTCAGGATTAAAAGCGGTTATACCCGATTCAATTTGCTGCTGAGCAGTTTGAGCAGCCATATCTATAGCACTTTTTTGCTGTCCTAATGTTCCCGTTAAAGAACTCTCCACTTTTTGTCCAAGTTGAGTAGCTTGTGGTTGATTGGCTTTAAGATAATCCTGAGCTGTGGCCCATTTTTGGGTAGGTTGCTGAGCTTGAACAGGAGACATTGTGGAAAAATTTCCAGTGGTGGGAGTAGTTGAAACGCCTTCCATAGCTCCACCTCCTGATCCTACTGTGGGAGCATTTGTCTGAGTCGGTTGTTTTATCTCATTCTCATCTTTTTTTTCTATCCACATAATTAAAATCCTCTATTTTACGGTTATGACAAAATTGTAAGTTTGACCAAGTGTTAATCCTTTAATTCCATTAATTACTACTTGTCCATTAATATAATTCCATGAGACTTGTGGGTACACTGGGGTATATGATCCATTAGCATTTGTACAATACGCATTTAATTCTACAATAGTACGGCCAAAGTTCGCTGGAAATGAAAATGTATTATCTGTATCAACAGCTCCAGCTGTAAGTGCAAATTGTCGAATAACACAAGAGAAATTGTCTTGTAATGATAATTGATTCCTCATAGCACTTAAGACAGTGTTCATAAATAACTGTAGAGGATAAAGGAGCTTTGAAATCCAATCAGGGGCATCTGGAAAGTCTTGCCGATTGAGGGAGGTGATAACGGGTATCTTTGCCATAAATTAATGAAACTTTTGTGTCATTCCACTATAATAAATTGCAAATCCATCAAAAGCAAATGATGTTAAAGCCCCCGCATAATTCATTGACATAATGATCCAATGACCCCGACGTTGCTCTAAGGGAACTAATGCCCGAATAACTTGCATCTCAATTGGACCACCACCCCAAAAGAAGTTTCCCCAAGATCCATATCCCCACGAATTGGAGGTTTTTGGGACTAATCGGCTATAAGTTGTTCCTGCATTAAAATCAGTAGTAAAACCTAAGCTAATTTCATAAAAATCAGCGGTTGAAAATACTGAATGAACCTCTTTAAAATGTTTAACTATTCCAGGATTTCCACAAGATTCAGGAACAAATTGAAGGGCTATAGGAATTGGTCTATAAACTAAAGCTGCACCAGGGGTCCATCCGAGAATTGTATTTACTCTTAAATGAGTTAAATCAATAATTTCTGCTATTACTGATGTCTTATCTCCCTCATTTAAAGTCCAACCAACCAGTAGACCCGTTGTATCATTAATTTCGACAATATAGTTTAATGAACTTACAATTGTAACAGCATAAGAATTGTCTGCATAGTCTGTTAAATTATAATTTTTTCTTTCTTGATAAACATACATGGATAATGGGTCAGCTGATCCAAAATACATTTTATCATCCGTTGGATTAACAATCCCTGTTTTCATTTTCCAAGGAAATGTCCACTGTGTCCAAGAGTCTGTAATATAATTATAAACAAAATATTGAGTAGCTTTGGTATCTACTGTATTAGTAACAGTTCCGAGGATATATTTATTATCTGATTCATTTGAAATACCAAAACTTGCTGTATCAAAATTGGGGTATAAAGGAGAAGAAAGAACTAATAAGTCTTGTCTAATGGGGAAAGATTTAAGTGTAGCTCCTTCATTAAATGTTACTGAAACAACTGTTTGATTGGAGAACATAAACACTTTATTATTCAATGCAACAGCAGTTTCAATTCCCCGTAAAATCAGTGTTTTATCTACTTCAGCAGCTTGAAAGGACTGGATATCTGAACCAGTAATTTGAAATACTCCATCTTGTTTAAATATTAATACATAATCGCGTAATGCAATAATGCGTAATATTTCTTTATCAGCTGACCCAATTGGAATATTTTGGAGAGTGGGAACTGCCTCTGGTTGCTGGTATTTAGAAATAAACACATAATTCGGATGTGTATTATTACTAGAATTTTGAGTTGTCGTAAGATCAGGAACAAAAGCTGTAGGACGAGAACTAATAACCGTGAAAACTCCACTTCCGATTACTTTTTCTGTAAGTAAAATCTTCCCAGGGGCCTCAGAGTATCCTGATTGGTAGTAAGCATAAACAAACGTATTAGCTGTATATCGATTAATTACTCTGACCAGAGAATTAGCAGTATTCGTGATATTCTGAGAAGGGGTACCACCTGTAAAGACTTCAAATTGGGCAGCAACTATAGATTCAGCTGCTTTACCAGTATAGGTGATTCCAGCGATTGTAATTGTGTCATTTACTTGGATTCCACTTGGTGATCCAACAGAAATAACAGTAAGAAAAAATTGTTGTAATTCAGTTGTATTAGCATACATGGCAAAACCCTTAAAATAGGTTATGTCTGTTGCAATAGGGGGTTGATAATTAGATTGAGTAATACCTTGTTGGGAAGATGCTGTATAAATCATAGCACCTTTTAGTGCATCATCAACATTATCTGTTAATGTAACATATTTATTGGTTAAATTGGTGCCTGTTAAATTTGCTTCAATAACCAAGGCACATTCATCATTTGGTTCAATAGCTAAACTTAAGGACATTGGACTTCGATAGATTTGATAAAACCAGTCTGTTGAAAGACCAGCTGGGACAGTAAATGTTAATGAAACATTTGTAGCTCCACCTGAATTATTCGAAACTACTATTCGTTGAGAAGGAGCACCTAGGATAAGATTACCATTTGCGTCATTATATCCGAATATAATTCTATAAGCCACTTGAGTGACATTAGTAAACCAACCTGATCCTGTTGTAGTGCCACTACCATCTAACCCTGGTGGAGCACCAGCAGGTTGAATCGTTCCTGTTAATGAGTCTAATTTCTTGGCTCCAGATACTGTCGTAAAATAGATATTCTTATTAGCTTGGATCGAATGAATAGTTAGAGCACCTGGGGGTGGAGAAAATGCTCCCGTATAGTCTACCCACACTCCTAAACCAGTAGAATCATAAGAAAATGTTGTTCCATGATGAATGATAAGACTATTTTGAAAATTATAGATCTTATTGACATCATCTAATAGTTCATCTCCAAAAGCATTTATCCCTCTACGTTGTTCAATAATATTAGGTCTATCAATAACTGTATTGGTAGCTAATCTTAAAGCCCCTTGAGGAACAGCTGAAAGTTGGTTGGGATAACTCCATAAACCCATTGGTTTAATACTAAGAGTTTCTTGTATCGAAACTGGATCTTTAGCCATTAAATTTACCTTGATAATTCGTATTGTTTTTCACCAGGGACCCCATAATCTGTTACGAATAGGGATCTTTCGTGGGCTTCCATCTACACGAGGTGTAATAACTTGAATTAAATCTCGTTTAGCCTGTTCAGCTTCTTGCTGAAAAACTGTAAATGCGGGATCTCCACTATATTGAAGAATGCGAGCAGCCGTAAGGATTTCAAGCACTCGTTGGGCTTCAACTGGAAGTTGCATTATTGGAGAAAAATTAGCTTCAGATACCCAATCTCCAATAGATAATCCCGAAGGAAGAGAAGAGAAAGTTAATACAAATCCTGCAAGTCCAGTAATTGTCTGATTATCTACTCTAGATTGAAAAGGAGACATGGAATTAATACAATCAAATAGAGTAGCAGTAGTCCACGTTGTTGGAGCAAAAGTCAATGTAACCTCTTTTGTCCCTGTATTAATATTAATAATCTGTCCTGCTTGATCTGTATTAATCAATGTATTAGGCCGTCGAAAATAACGCATCCTAACAAACTGATAATTCGCCGAACCTAGTAAGTTACCTAATACAAGTTTAATTTGATTATCTTGGGGATAGAATCCAAACTGATAAGGAGCATATGCCCACGAAGATTTCATATCCTCAATATTAATATAATTCAACAATACTTCATTTCCCTGCATATCGACAAGACAAATATCTCTTAATTTGGTTCCAGTAGCTCTTTCAGGAAGAGTGTAGAACATTTGTCCTTGAACAAACGGAATATCATGAATTTTAACCCAATATTCCCCTTTTACTGATTCAATAAAAGGAATAAGAACAGATTGTAATTCTTCGGATGCAATACGAATCATATCCTCATCTGTGAAGGTATTTTGGTTACTGGCATTCATAGAACGCACTTTAACCGATGTAAGTAGGTTACGAACTGAGTAGTCTATAGGCATAGAAACTTCCTTAAAGGAGAATTATTTTGAGAGATTAGCTTTTCGTTTTTCTCTAACAAGTTTAGCGATTTCAGGATCAAGTCCATCCTCAACATCTTCTTCAGTTTCACCTTCCAAACTAGCAGAACCAGCTTTTTCAAGAAGTTGAGATAAAACGTCTGGATTTAATTCTTCATCAGTTTCCATGTCCATTTCATCCATTGGATGAGCTTCAATTGATTTAACTTCTGCAATAACTTCTTTAGGTTTTCTTTCCTCTGGCATAATTCGATCAGCTTCATACTCTGTCATATCATCTATGATTTTTTGAAGAACTGTTTTAATCATATCAACGTCTTGTTTTGCATCATCATGTTCTAACATTGTTAAACTCCTTTCAAATTAATTAAGTAAACTTCCTGAAAAATATGTTGTATTTGCGGCATTGTTTAATTCAATAGTGTTTGAAATCCCAGCTACAGTAATTGTACAATAAGCAGTATCACCAATACCCATATCAGCAATAGTAGTAACTGTATAACTAGTCTCCGCATTAGCAATTAAAGCACTATCTACTGTCGAATACTGTCTTGCAGTTGTTACCAATGTTGCAACCTTCGATGTATGTGAAATTAAAATACCTTTAATATTAACTGTAAATGTTAATAGATAGCGGCCTTGAACAGGGGCTGTGAAAATCCCAGTTGCAAGATCATAGTTATTAGCTTGATCATAAACTTCTTGATCAAATACAATAGTATGTGAAGTACCAGTACCTGTAATATTTAGTAGACTTATACTATTCCAAGCTAAAAAACTGGGTTGTAATGGTTGAGTTATGACTCCAGCATTTGAAACAACTAAAGATCCATCAGCATTTAAAACATTAGAAGCTGCTACATTTTGTCCAATCTGTAATGATGCAGATGGAGAAAAAGTATTAACACCAACTAAATTAGTGGTACTTATATACATCCCTAAATCTGTAGTCACTAAATCATTAACAAATAAAACAAGTGGATTAAAACTTCCAATGCCCCCTAAACGGGTACTTACTATTTGATTATAGGCTCCAGAAGCTCTTAGTGTTAAATTTGGTTGAGAGGCTACGGATAAGTCACTAGTTAGTAAGGCAATTTGGGTTCGATAATAGTAACCTGGATCAGTCCCACTATTCTTTGGTGTGATAATGAAATTAAAATTTGAACTTGCTAAAGTAGGTTCAAATAAAACAGAACTTGTTCCAGTAGCCCCTACTGGTGAAGAAATATTTGCATCATTTATGGTATTTTTTAAAACTAGAGTATTTTGAACCTGGAAATTCCCAGAAGTAACAGTAGCAGCAAGAGTATTATTACTTACAAAGTTAAAAATACCAGACCCACTTCGGTAAATTCCAGTATCCGAATCAAGAATAAAAGAAATTGCCGGAGTAAGGGCCACTCCATCAGTAAATAGGAATTGCTGAAACGAATTAATCTTAGCAGCAGCAACTCCAAAATGAGCGATACCAAGAATGTTTGGTTCGTAGTATAATCCAGATGCTCCATTTGAGATAAAATTTACAGCGGGTTGTGAAACAGTTCCATCATCAAAATATGCATGACCACCTGGATTTTGATAAAGAGTATCAAGATATAATAGTCGAGTATAGGTTGTCAACCAATAATCAGTACTCGATCCTAAATCATAAAGTTCACCAGGTGCTGGAATAAGTCCAGTCGAATCAATATGTAGAATATTAAGCCCAGCATTTGCGACATTAAGTGTAGGAACACTTCCTGGATTAGTAAAATAAATACCAGTTGTGGGATCTGTGCTAAATGAATAGGAGGGAGCACCCACACTTCCATCAGGTGCAGTTAATGGATAAGTAACCCCACCACCCCCACCAAGTGGGATTCCATTAAAAGTTAATTGATTTGAAGCATTAACCGAAAGGGGGAGATCTAAAGTATTAAGATTATTTCTCCAAGAAATATTATCTCCATTAGCTAATCGGATATTTCCAGTGGTTGCAGGGTTAGCAGTACGAGACTTTAAATATAAAGATTTTATTCCAAAAGCCCCACCAAAATCAGTCTCAGCTGAAAGAGTAAAACTTCCCCCAGATTTTTGTAGGCTCCCCGCTGCAATAGCAACAAAAAAAGAATCTAAGTTACTACCCCATCCTAACTCTCCTGGGGTAGGAATAATATAACTAGACCCATTATAGACCAATGCAATACTCATAAGTAACTCCGATTAGAAAAATAGTTAAGCAGGAACTGTGACAATAGGACTTCCATCAAGATTAACGATAACAGTAGCCCGTTGTGATCCAGCAATAATATCACCAACCATTTTTTCAAGTGCATTAAGGCTAACCTGTGTGGCATTCATTTCAAGTATTTCAAGCATTGTTGCGTGTGAATCAGGGACTGTAAAAGTAACTGTAAGAACGGCCATAATAAGACTCCTTTACATCAAATTGTGTCTCTTATAAGACCTATTTGCCATAGGCAACTAGGAAAGAACTTCTGAGACGAAAAGTTACTTCAATAATTAAATTAACTGAATTATGAAAGAGAAATATTGAACACTTTCACACAGCGAGCTGGAAGCTCAATGAAGATCTGCTGATTCGTCCAAAGACGCAGTTCATAGGCATTATACCCAGGAACATATTGGAAGAATTCATCTGATCCCATAACCTGAGGCATAAACTCAATATCCATAGATCCAATACGAGTAAGATGCTCAAATGGAAGAATGAAGCAATCCCCTTCTTTCAAATACAAGGAAGGAGTAATATTCATCGTACCATTCTGAGAGTAGAACGTAAGCTTCTCAGCTCCATTCTCCATCAAAGATTTCTTATAGCTTGAGTCAAACCGACGTGCTCCAGACTGACTGGTCACGAGATTCGCCCACACTTTAGGATTGATGATCACATCAACTTCACTGTCCAAACCACGACCAACAGCAGCAGCAACAGCATTCTGTAAGGCGAGGAAGGTAAGTTTTCCAGCAGCATTATCAATAACATTTGCTTTCCATAGATCATAAATAGCAGCATCAATATTAAACAATACTCCTGTATTCAGTAGAATACGATCAATTCCGAACATTTCATTTCCATAAGCAGTATTCCAATAGATTTTTAATGCAACAGAATTAAGAAGAATATCAAGAGCAGTAATACCAGCAATTGATCCAGACACCGTCAATGTACGAAGAGTTGGATTAACGGCGGTAATCGTAAATACAGAATCAGCACCAGAAGAAACAAGCACAGCCCCATTATAGAACTGAACTTGGTTATTCACAGTACCAGCCCATATACCATCAGACCAGGATTGTTGAGTAAAAGCAACAATTTCGTGGGTGGCATCAACATTTGAAGAACCAGTCAAAGCAGCAGTACCTAAACCAGATTGTCCATAAAGACAAGCAAGTTCAACACGCTTAGACATAGAATCAATCATTCGCTTTGTAATAAGTTTCGTTGCACTCAAGAAAGCAGCTCCAGAACCCAAAGATTGGGAAAGAGCATCATAAGCAATTTGAGAAACAAGTGTGATCTGAGCAGGACGAACCTGAGCATCAGGCACATTCAAGCTGATTGGCCCATTAAGAGCATAATTTCCAGCATTGTTTGCAGCATATGTGAATCCAGCTTCATCAGACAGGATCACAGGAGTGTGGAAAGCATTACCAACGAGGGTAGCTTTGTCAAAGTCCACATTTTTCAAAATAACACGGGATTCGGGAATGGCATCTTGAATACCTTTGGTATTATACCTTTCCTTAAAATCACCGATAATTGAGGCGGGGATTGTAGCGGCCATATATTTAGTTTCCTTTATTAAATTTTATAGTTTTTTTACTTCTTACAACTACAGAGATTTAGGGAACAGTAGTTTGGGTGTTTCTGATGTTTGCACCGTCTAACTATTCATTAGTTTCTGGTGAGGCTCACTTTACAGACTACCCTTTCAGATAGCTTCCATGAAGCCAGTTTGGGACTCCTTAGGAAGATTTAAATTGTAGGGTTTTATTGATCTACTAGGCAGATCTCTAGGCTAACCCTGAACCTTAATTTAAATTATGCGAATTGTCTACTTAATTCTAATTCTAAATACATAATAACTTGATCCCATGAATCAGGATATTCGACTTTCTCTCGTGAAATAAAGTTATTATCTTTATCTAATACGATTTTGTAGAGTTGATAACCACCAGACATTCCTTCGATTTGATAAGCAATATGTGGGATGAGTTTAGTTTCCATGATTATTCACCTCTCTCACGTTTTGCAGCATCATCAATAGACTTCCAGTAGTCGTGGGAACTTTTCCATCTTTTTTCTTTAGGTTTTTCATCGGGACTAACCCCAGAAACACCTGAACCATTTTTAAGAGGATCTTTCAACTTATTCAAATAATACTTTTGAATGGTTTTAACCCCTTCTTCACCAATAAGAGCAATTAGTTTCTCTGCATCTGCTCCAGATAAGATTCCTTTAACAGTTCCCCGAATATCATTTTCAACAACTTTGACGACCTCTTTGGCTGAAAGCAATACTCCAGTTTTATCTCGTACTGTATCAATATACTTTGCTATCTGAGCTACAGTAAATCCATTCTTCGGAAGAGAAGGAGTCATTTCAAGAGCTTCAATAATTTCAGAATGAAATTTAGCTTCCATAGCTTTGGCTTCATGATCTTGTTTAACCTGGGCTATTTGTGCTTGACGTGCAGCTTCAGCTTCTTTATACCGTTTATTTTCTTCTTGGGTTTTTTCAAGTTCAACATCTCGTGGATCACGAAGTCTATCTTGTAGGTCTTTTGCAACTTTCTCATAAGCCCATTGCTTTGGATCTTTCCCAGACTTACTAAGAAGTTCTTCAGGATTCTCTTTAGCTAATTTAAAGAATTTAATGGCCTCTTTTCGGGCTTTAGCAGCTTCAAGGAACTTTTTATCGGCTCCTTTAGATTTTTCAATCATTTGAGATAGAGTTGTTTCATCATACTCTATATCCCCAATCTTAATCTTTCTAATAATTTCTGCTTCTTTCTTAGTAAGATCCTTTGCTTCTGATTTTGTATCTTCACTTGGGGTTGTTGATACTTTTGTATCAACTGCCACAGGGGTTTTAACATCAGATGTGGCAGGTGTGACTGGTACAACTGGTGTAACATTTATATCACTCATTGTATTTCTCCTTTAAACCATCTCAATTTCTTCTGAGGTAGGTTGGTGTGGGTTTATTTTAAGTCTAATATGTCTACCTCCAGTAGGCAAATCAGCTTTAATTTAAACTAAATTAATTAGGGATTCTTAAAACTTTGTAGCCAACTCCACCTGAATCAGCATCTCCAACAGAAACTCGTACCATAGTGCCAGTATCATGATCAAATAAATGGAGACTTACTTGTCTTGGAGCATTTGTTGCTCCTATAATACCAATATCAATTCCACTGCTTGTAAAATATACATTACCTCCATTACCCCAAACCCCAGAATTTCCAGCTGTATCAAGTAAAATTTGTGAGAGAAGCG
>Ga0315284_10000609_pt1 | contig 48824 bp, 27 predicted proteins | sample YL17G09_16_MG_FD_203696 | JGI IMG/M metagenome (GOLD analysis project Ga0315284, IMG submission 203696) | Sediment microbial communities from Yellowstone Lake, YNP, Wyoming, USA - YL17G09_16 | ecosystem: Environmental > Aquatic > Freshwater > Lake > Sediment | place: USA: Wyoming | collected...
GGGCTATCGGGGAGCAGGGATAACTCGCTGCGGCTGTGGGAGTTGGCCACAGGGCAATGTGTACGTACGTTTAAAGGACATACAGATAGCGTGCAATCCGTCAGCTTCAGTCCCGATGGGCGCTGGGCTCTGTCGGGGAGCAAGGACAAGATGCTGAAGTTGTGGGAGATCGACTGGGAGTGCGAATTCCCTCCGCCCGCCGATTGGGATGAGGGCGCTCGGCCTTATCTCGAATCTTTTCTTAGCTTGCACACGCCATACGCCGCCGAACTCCCGCAGGATCATACAGCGTCTGAAGAGGAAATCCGACTGGCCCTGACGCGCCGCGGCAAACCTTCTTGGAGCGAACAGGAATTTGATGCTCTCATCCGCCAGTTGCAGCACGCCGGATCCGGCTGGCTGCGTCCTGAAGGCGTTCACAAACAGCTTGAAGAGATGGCCAGAAAATGGGAAAGAAAGTGGACTTCAGCATCAATCCTTTCAAGATTGTTTAGGAAAAAACATTGATGGAGAGCGAAGTGCCTCAACGGGATTTCCGAAGTGGCCATAAAAGGAATCTTCAATAGAGAAGAAAGGTAGGTATGTAGGCTTGTTGGTTTGTTGAGCAGGTGAAATTATGCCAGAAAAAAAGAATGAGGACTCAAACAAGACCATAAAAGAATCCGATGTCGGGCTTGGGGCAGCGCAAGCTGCTAGGGCAAAGGCTGAGCCGGATATCGAACGAACGATAGCCGCCGCTCCTCCCAGGAAGGCGGAAGAAATTAGGGCGGCCGAAGCCGAAGTTGCTCTTGAATGGAACATCGGTGATGTGATCCTGGACCTTTATGAGGTCAAGGATATTCATAAGGGCGGGGGCATGGGCTTGGTCTATCGGGTCCGCCACCGGGGGTGGGACATCAACCTGGCCGTCAAGAGCCCCCGGGCGGATTTCTTCAGGACCGAGGAACAGAAAGAGAACTTTGTGCGGGAGTGCGAGACATGGATCAACCTGGGCCTCTATCCCCATACAGTGAGCTGTTACTATGTCCGGACGCTAGGGGGAATGCCGCGGGTGTTTGCGGAGTATGTTGAAGGGGGGAGCCTATCTGAGTGGATCAAAACGGGAAAACTGTATGAGGGGGGAAAGGATAAGGCGCTTGAGCGAATCCTGGATATAGCGATCCAGTTTGCCTGGGGCTTGCATTATGCCCATGAACAGGGCTTGATCCATCAGGATGTGAAACCGGCTAACGTGATGATGACGCCGGACGGCACGCCGAAAGTCACAGACTTTGGCTTGGCAAAGGCTCGCGGCCTGGCCGGTGAGGGGGCAGAGGTTGCGCCCGATCGAAGTGTGCTGGTGAGTACGGGCGGGATGACTCCGGCCTACTGCTCACCAGAGCAGGCCGCAAAGCAGCCGCTATCGCGAAAGACCGACATCTGGTCGTGGGGATTGTCGGTTCTTGAGATGTTTACGGGGGAGGTGACCTGGATGGCCGGTCAGGCGGCGGCTGAGGTGCTGGAGAGTTATATTGAAACAGGCGCCGAGGATGAGGTCATTCCCAAGATGCCGGAGGCTGCGGTTGAGCTTTTGAAGCGATGTTTTCAGCGAGAGCCAAATGACAGGCCAGGTGATATGCAAGAGATAATCACGCGGACGAAGGAGGCTTACTTGAAATCTACCGGAGGTGAGCACAGTCGTCCTGAGCCGAAGGCCGCGGAACTGCTGGCCGATGCGTTGAACAACCGGGCAGTGAGTCTGCTTGACCTCGGCCGGTTCAACGAAACTGAGAATCTACTCGCCCAGGCGCTCGAGACGCAACCCGACCACATCGAGGCGAGCTATAACCAAGGCCTGTTTCTTTGGCGATCCGGCCGGATCACTGACATCGACTTAGTCCGAAAACTCGAGGGCATCCGGCCGTCTCATATAGATAGTTGGGCAGATGAGTTCTTTCTTGGATGCATCCACGCGGAGCGAGGAGATGCTCAAGCTGCAGTTCGAGTCTTTGAGGAGGCCGTCGAGAAGGCTCCGGGTGTGAAAGATCTTGAACTCACGCTCGACGATGCGCGCAGGCATACCTGTGATTGGCGCCAGCGACTACAAACCTATGAGGGCCACGAGTCAATTATTTCAACTGTCATGCTCAGTCCAGATGGCCGCCTTGGATTTTCTGGGGACTGGGATGGCAAGCTTCGATTTTGGGATCTCTCTAGCGGCCGCTGTTTGAAGGTTCTCGAGGAAGAGAAGGGCGCGATTAGTTGCTTTCACCTTGATAAAAACGGACGGTATATCATTACGGGCTCCGGCGTGAGGACTGCTGTCCCTAGCGATTATCAGGTACGTGTCTGGGATCTCAAGAATGACGAATGCATCGCAAGTATTGGGGATTTTTCAGGGAGTGTCATTTCCCTCTGCCAAATCAACAAGGTCTTGTTCGTGGCGGCGGAGCGCTCATCTCATATCAGCGTCTGGTATCTATCGCCTTTAAGTCACTTGTATAACCTCGAGGGCTATAACGGTTTAGTGACCGGTATCGACGTCAGGCAGGATTTAAGCTTGGCCGTTTCTGGCGGAGAAGACGCAACAGTGCGCCTCTGGGATATCAAAGATTTCAGGTCCAAGAAGAAGTCCCTAAAAACGCTCCAAGGACACACCGAGCACGTGCAAACCGTGGCTTTCGTTGGAGACGGCGCAACGGTGTTGTCAGGCGGCAAGGATTGGACGTTGCGATTGTGGCGGGTGGATTCCGGTGAGTGCATAAAGGTCCTAAAGGGACATCGGGGGGAGGTTCAGTCGGTAAGCGTTAGTGAGGATGGGCAGTGGGCGCTTTCCGGGAGCAAGGACCGTACGGTACGCTTATGGCACCTCGGAAGTGGCCAATGTGTGAGGACGTTCGCCGAAGCCGAATCCGCGGATTTAGGTTATTCTCCCCGTTCGGTCGCTATCAGCAAGGACGGAAGAAAGGGCTTTTGGCCGGGAATATTTTTCTCTTTAGGCCTTTGGGAGCTTCAGGATACAGGTCAGCCAGCCCCGGTCGCAGTTGCGGTGCCTCGAACATCTTCCGAGCTGCTCCAGAACGCGCGCCTTGTCCGGGACGCGACCATACGTGCACGGAGCGCGCTTGCAGAGCAAAGGTTTGGCGATGCTCTTGAGGAACTAGATCGCGCTAGGCATACTCCGGGCTATGAGCGTTTCCCTGAGCTTCTAGACCTTTGGCGGCATACAGGCCTTAATTGCCGCCTCAAAGGATTCCGCGGCGCTTGGCGGGAGAGGGTGATCGACAACGGTCGCGAGGAGCTACGCGACTGTCAAATTAATCGTTCGGGCTCTAGGGCGATCTCCAGTGTAGGGGAAATATCCTGTATGCGAAAGGGAACGATTAAGCTCTTCGACCTCTCGACTGGAAATATGCTAAAGTCCGTCGACACCGATTTCAAGTATTTAGCTGACTCACATCGCTTATCGGTTAGTGCCGATGAGCGTTTTATCTTCTACGGAGCCTCAAGTGAGATCAGGTTAATCAATCTTGAGAATTGTGCGACGCTCTGGGCGCGTGATCTTGGTCTTCGGAGTAAAGTTCAAGCTACGTGCATTAGTCCGAATGGGGAATGGGTAGCCTCAGGCAATGAGGACAATACTATCCGAGTATGGAGCGCCGATGAAGGCCAGCCTCTGCAGGTCCTACGTGGTCACAAAGGGGTGCCGACGTGCTTAGCGGTAAAACTCGACGGCAGGCTCCTGCTTTCCGGAAGCGCGGACAGGACAGCCCGAGCTTGGTGCCTCGTTAGGGGCCGCTGTATCCACAAACTCCGAGGACACATAGACGAAGTTATGTGCGTCGCGATCTGTCCGCAGGGAAAGAGGGCTTTGACCGGAAGCGGCGACCAAATCCGGTACTGGGACCTGACTACAGGGCAATGTCTGAAGATGCTACAAACGCATCATGGCAGGGTGACGGCCACCGTGATAGCGCCCTTCGGACGATGGGCTTTCACGGGAGGCGAAGACTCGAAGGTACGCCTCTGGGATCTTGATTCGAGTAGCTCAGCAGAAGTGTGGTCGTTCGAGGGGCATACTAAAACTGTCGTCTCCCTGGGAATCAGTAGCGACGGACGGCGGCTCATTTCCGCTTCGTGGGACAAGACTATATGCGTGTGGGAACTGGACTGGGACTACGAGTTCCCCGGCTTTTCAGACTGCGCAGAGCCAGTTAGTTCTTTCCTTGAGGCATTTCTTGCGATAAGGGCCAATCGATCAAGTTCGCTTAAGGGCGGGTCCCGTCCGACTTGGACTGAGAATGAGTTTGAGATTCTGCTCTACGACCTGAGAGCAAGTGGATTCGGCTGGCTGCGACCGGAAGGCGTTCGCAAACAGCTTGATGAAATGGCCAGAAAATGGGAAAGCAAATCGACTTCAACATCAATCCTTTCAAAACTGTTTGGGAGAAAACATTGATGGAGAGCGAAGCGTCCCAACGGATTTTCCGAAGTGGCGATAAATGGTATCTTAAATAAGGCAGAGAGGGAGCTATGAAAGTTTTTTAGTTTGTTTAGGAGCCTAAATTATGCCGGGCAATAACGACGAGGACTCAAACAAGACCATAAAAGAATCCGGTGTCGGGCTTGGGGTAGCCCAGGCCGCTAGGGCAAAGGCTGAGCCGGATATCGAGCGAACGATAGCCGCCGCTCTCCCCAGGAAGGCGGATGAACTCAGGGCAGCCGAGGCCGAGGTTCCTATTGAATGGAACATCGGAGACGTAATCCTGGACCTTTATGAGGTCAAGGACATCCACAAGGGCGGGGGCATGGGATTGGTCTACCGCGTCCGCCACCGCGGCTGGAACATCGACCTGGCCGTCAAGAACCCCAGAGCGGATTGGTTCAAGACCGAGGAACAGAAAGAGAACTTTGTGCGGGAGTGCGAGACCTGGATCAACCTGGGCCTCTATCCCCATACGGTAAGCTGCTACTATGTCCGGACTCTGGGCGGAATCCCGCGGGTTTTTGCCGAGTATATTGAAGGGGGGAGCCTTTCGGATTGGATCAAGACGCGGAAGCTGTATGAGGGGGGGCCTGATAAGGCCCTTGAGAGAATCCTGGATATAGCGATCCAGTTTGCCTGGGGCTTGCATTATGCCCATGAACAGGGCTTGATCCATCAGGATGTGAAACCGGCTAACGTGATGATGACGCCGGACGGCACGCCGAAAGTCACAGACTTTGGCTTGGCAAAGGCTCGCGGCCTGGCCGGTGAGGGGGCAGAGGTTGCGCCCGATCGAAGTGTGCTGGTGAGTACGGGCGGGATGACTCCGGCCTACTGCTCACCAGAGCAGGCCGCAAAGCAGCCGCTATCGCGAAAGACCGACATCTGGTCGTGGGGATTGTCGGTTCTTGAGATGTTTACGGGGGAGGTGACCTGGATGGCCGGTCAGGCTGCGGCTGAGGCAATGGTGAGTTATATTGAGACTGGCGCCGAGGATGAAGCTATTCCCAAAATGCCGGAGGCTGTGGTTGAGCTTTTAAGGCGATGTTTTCAGCGAGATCCTGAAGACCGGCCAGAAGATATGAAAGATATCATAACGAAGTTGATGCAAAGTTATCAGGGTGCTACTGGGGAGGAATATGCTCGACCCGAGCCAAAGGCTGCAGATCTCCTGGCTGACGGGCTGAACAACCGGGCCATCTCTTTATTGGACCTCGGCAGGCAAGATGAAGCCGAGAAGCTGTTTGAGGATGCCCTGAAATTAGATCCGCACCATGTAGAGGCCACATATAACCGGGGCTTGCTGCTGTGGCGGTCGACTCGAATGACCGATGATGTCTTGGCCAAACAGTTGGAGGAAGTTCGTACAACGCATGAGGGCGACTGGCGGGATGAGTACTTGCTGGGGCTAGTGCACATAGAGCGCGGGGACGGAGAGTCCGCCCTGAGGGTCTTGGATCTGGCTTCCGATCAGGCACCACAGGAAGAGGAGATTCAGCGGGCGTTGGAGGTTGTCCGCAGCTCCAAAGGGGAATGGCATTCTTGGGTGCGCACCTTCGAAGGACACACAGATTGGGTGAAATCCGTCAGCATCAGTCCGGATGGACGCTGGGGGCTGTCGGGAAGCCACGATAATACGCTGCGGCTATGGGAACTGGCCACGGGCAAGTTTGTGCGCACCTTCAAGGGACACACCGACAAGGTGTACTCCGTCAGCATCAGTCAGGATGGGAGCTGGGTTCTGTCGGGGAGTTGGGACGAGTTGCGGCTATGGGAGCTGGCCACGGGCAACTATGTGCGCACGTTCAAAGGACAAAGGCTCGAGGTGAAGTCCGTCAGCATCAGTCCGGATGGGCGCTGGGCGCTGTCGGGAGGCTCGGACTACACGCTGCGGCTGTGGGAGTTAACCACGGGAAACTGTGTGCGCACCTTCGAAGTAAATCTATGTTCCGTGTTCTCAGTTTACACTAGCTCGGATTGGCGCTGGGCGCTGTCGGGTGGCAACGACAGTATGCTTCGCCTGTGGGAGTTGGCCACGGGCCAGTGTGTGCGTACCTTCGAAGGGCACACGGGTTGCGTGACCTCAGTCAGCATCAGTCCGGATGGGCGCTGGGCGCTGTCGGGAAGCGTCGACAAGACGCTGCGCCTTTGGGAGCTGGCGACGGGCCAGTGTGTGCGCACCTTCGAAGGGCATACGGGTTGGGTGAACTCCGTCAGCATCAGTCCGGATGGGCGCTGGGCGCTGTCGGGAAGCGACGACAACACGCTGCGCCTTTGGGAGCTGGCCACGGGCCGGTGTGTGCGCACCTTCGAAGGACACACGAGTATCGTGACCTCAGTCAGCATCAGTCCGGATGGGCGCTGGGGGCTTTCGGGGAGCGAAGACAAGACGTTGCGGCTCTGGGAGCTGAAGCGTAGCGGTCCCCCGGCCTCTCTCGCCGTCGCACGCCCGCAGAGTTCGGCTGAGGTTATTCGCGTGGAGACCGAAGTCCGCCGTGTGCTGGAGAGCGCCAAATCGGCCCTCCGGCGGGGCGATGCTTCCCGTGCCGCGGCGGAAGTGTCGAGGGGGCGGCGGATTCGCGGATATGAAAAGCACGGGGAGCTTCTGGAACTTTGCCATTTAATAGGGCTCCACGGCCAGCCCAAGAATTTCAGCGGCGGATGGCTTCGGCGCACGTTCAAAGGGCACACGAACACGGTGATGTCAGTCAGTATCGGACCCGATGGGCGCTGGGCGCTATCGGGAAGCTGGGACAAGATGCTGCGCCTTTGGGAGCTGAGCACGGGCCGGTGTCTGCGCACGTTCGAAGGGCCCGGGCCAGCGGTCTCCGTCAGCATCAGTCCGGATGGGCGCTGTGCGCTGTCGGGAAGCCTCGGCGGGACGCTGCGCCTTTGGGAGCTGGCGACGGGCCAGTGTGTGCGCACCTTCGAAGGGCACACGGATTCGGTGCCCTCCGTCAGCATCAGTCCGGATGGGCGCTGGGCGCTGTCGGGAAGCTGGGACAATACACTTCGCCTTTGGGAGCTGGCAACGGGCCGGTGTGTGAGCACGTTCATAGGACACACGAATTCGGTGCACTCCGTCAGCATCAGTCCGGATGGGCGCTGGGCGCTATCGGGAAGCCCCGACATGCCGCTGCGGCTGTGGGATCTGGCCACGGGCCAGTGTGTGCGCACCTTCGAAGGGCATACGGGTTGGGTGAACTCTGTCAGTGTCAGTCCGGATGGGCGCTGGGCGCTGTCGGGAAGCGACGATAAGACGCTGCGGCTGTGGGAGCTGGCCACGGGCCAGTGTGTGCGCACGTTCGAAGGACATACGGATTCGGTGTACTCCGTCAGCATCAGTCCGGATGGGCGCTGGGCTCTGTCGGGGAGCAGGGACAATACGCTGCGGCTGTGGGACCTGGCGACGGGCCAGTGTGTGCGCACGTTCGAAGGACATACAGAACGGGTGACCTCCGTCAGCATCAGTCCGGATGGGCGTTGGGCTCTGTCGGGGAGCTGGGACAACACGCTGCAGCTATGGGAGCTCGACTGGGAGCGCGAATTCCCTCCGCCTGCCGATTGGGATGAAGGCGCTCGGCCTTATCTCGAATCTTTTCTCATTTTACACACTCCCTATGCTGGCGATCTTCCGCGGGATCATGCACCGTCTGAAGAGGAAGTCCGATTGTCTTTGTTGCACCGCGGCAAACCCTCCTGGAACGACAAGGAATTTGATTCTCTCATCCGGAAACTGCAGTACGCCGGCTACGGCTGGCTGCGGCCAGAAGGCGTTCGTAAGAAGCTTGAAGAAATAGCCAAAAAATGAAACGACAAGCTGACTTCTATATCAATCCTTTCAAAGCTGGTTGGGAAAAAACATTGTGGGAGAGCGAAGCGACCCAACGGATTTTCTGAAATGGCTATAAAAGGAATATTCAATAAAGAAGAAAGGTAGGTATGTAGGCTTGTTGGTTTGTTGAGCAGGTGAAATTATGCCAGAAAAAAAGAATGAGGACTCAAACAAGACCATAAGACAATCTGATCTTGAGCCTGGGGTAACGCAGGCCGCCGGGGCAAGGTCTGAGCTGGATATGGAGCGAACGATAGCCGCCGCTCTCCCCAGGAAAGCGGAAGAGATTAGGGCAGCCGAAGCTGAGGTCCCTCTTGAATGGAACATCGGCGATGTGATCCTGGACCTTTATGAGGTCAAGGACATTCATAAGGGCGGCGGTATGGGATTGGTCTATCGGGTCTGCCACCGCGGCTGGAACATCGACCTGGCCGTAAAGAGCCCCCGGGCGGATTACTTCCAGACCGAGGAACAGAAAAAGAATTTCGTCCGCGAGTCTGAGACCTGGATAAACCTCGGTCTTCATCCTCACATAGTGAGTTGTTATTATGTCCGCACGCTGGGGGGTATTCCCCGGGTTTTTGCTGAGTATGTTGAAAGGGGGAGCCTTTCGGACTGGATCAAGGAGCGCAGGCTGTATGAAGGGGGACATGATAAAGCCCTTGAGAGAATCCTGGATATAGCGATCCAGTTTGCCTGGGGCCTGCACTATGCCCACGAGCAGGGGCTGGTGCATCAGGACATGAAGCCGGCCAATGTGATGATGACGCCGGACGGGACGGCGAAAGTGACGGACTTCGGCTTGGCCAAGGCCCGCGGATTAGCGGGGGAGAGCGCTCGCTTTCTGCCAGGTCGAAGCATCCTGGTGAGCACAGGCGGGATGACGCCGGCCTACTGTTCTCCGGAGCAGGCCCAGGGAATGCTCCTCTCGCGGAAGACCGACATCTGGTCGTGGGGCCTGAGCGTTCTCGAGATGTTTACGGGGGAGGTGACTTGGATGGCCGGTCAGGCTGCGGCTGAGGTACTGGTGAGTTATATTGAGACCGGAGCCGATGATGAGGCCATTCCCATAATGCCGGAGGCTGTGGTTGAGCTTTTAAGGCGATGTTTTCAGCGAGATCCTGAAGCCCGGCCAGAATCTATGGAAGAGATCGTAACGAAGTTGATGGAAAGTTATCAGCACTTTACTGGAGAGGAGTATGCTCGCCCAGAGCCCAAGGCCGCTGATCTCCTGGCTGACGCGCTGAATAATCGGGCTGTGTCTATGTTGGACCTCGGCAAACAAACCGCGGCCGGGGAGCTTTTTGATAATGCTTTAGAGAAGGATGGACAACATAAAGAAGCCGTATACAACCGAGGCTTGCTTCTCTGGCGTTCGGGTCGAATGACAGATGATGTTTTGGTCAAACAGCTGGAGGGGATTCGCGTGACCCACGAGGGTGACTGGCACGTTGGATACTACCTCGGGCTGGTGCACATGGAGCGGGGCGATGCAGAATCGGCGATGAAGCTATTGACTAAGTCCAGTGAGATTGTCCCTGGTGGAGTCGAGGTTCAGAATGCACTTCGCCTTGCTGAGACTGGGCGAGGGAGATGGCTATCTTATGATATGCAAATTCTTAAGAGTAACATTCAGGGATTGGAAAATGCTAATTTATTAACAGTGAGCCTAGATAGGCGATACGTTCTAGGGGAGGTGAATATTCGGGAAAAAGAACCGAGAATGTGGTTATGGGAGATGGCCACGGGAAAGTGTGTGAGGGAATTCACAGGCTTTGAAGAGAGAATAGTTTCTATAGCAATTAGTCCTGAGGGGCAACGGGCACTCTCGGTGACGTCGGACGACAAAATGCGGCTGTGGGAAATTGCAGCAGGAAAATGCGTCCGTGTTTTCGAAGGTCTTCGCATTGTGACGGTAGCTATCAGCCCGGATAGTCTCTGGGGGCTTTCGGGGAGCATCGACGGGACGCTGCGGCTGTGGGAGCTGGCCACGGGCAAGTGCATGCGTACGTTTAAAGGACATACTAATCGGGTGACCTGCGTAAGCATCAGTCCGGATGGGCGATGGGCGCTGTCAGGGAGCACGGACGATACGCTGCGGCTATGGGAACTGGCCACAGGGAAGTGCTTGCGAGTGTTCCATGGCCACGAGGAGGAGATTAGTTATGTTGCGATTAGCCCAGATGGGCGCTTTGGAGTCTCAGGAAGTTGCGACAAAACGCTGCGATTGTGGGAGTTGACAACGGGGGAGTGCGTGAGAGTGTTCAATGGCCATACTAACGCCGTGAACCATGTTGCGATTAGTCCTGATGACCGCTGGGTACTTTCCGGGAGTATTGATGTCACGCTCCGATTATGGGAACTGGCCACCGGGCGATGCATAAGGGTTTTTGAAGGATTATGGTGGACTCCGTTTCCAAAATGGGATTGGGGACTCTCGGTTGGTTTCGTTTCGGGAGAACTTCGCATATGGAGACTAAAACCAGTAGTCCTTGGACCTGCAGCGCCCTTCGCAATCTCGAAGCCTCAAAGTTCATTAGAGGCCATCACTGGTGCTTCTAAAGCGATTGCGGCAATTAGCAGCGCCCGTTTTCTACAAGGACAGGGTCTTATGGAAGAGGCCGCTGGAGTCATAAAAGGAGTCCGCTGCTTACAGGGATATGAAAGACACCCTGAGGTGCTGGAATTACTTCATGCAGCTGGATCAAAAGCGAAGCGCCTCAAATTGGATGGTGCGTGGACCGTTCGTTCCATAAATTGTCACAAAGAGGGAGCACGTTCTGTGGCGATTAGTCCGGACAGTCGCTGGGGATTCTCCGTTGAAGGTGAGGTGATAAGATTACCTCCTGGATTACGTGAAAAAAGAGAATGGGTGATCCGGCAGTGGGAACTGGCGACAGGTCAATGTGTCCGGGTGTTTGAAGGCCACACGAATCAAATAAATTCTATAGCCTTGAGCCCGGATGGGCGTTGGGCACTTTCAGGGAGTGATGACAAAACGCTGAGACTGTGGGAGCTGGACACGGGCAACTGTTTGCGCACGTTCGAAGGACACAGGGATTGCGTGGAGTCCGTCAGCATAAGTCCGGATGGGCGCTGGGGGCTATCAGGAAGTGACGACAAGACGCTGGGGCTGTGGGAGCTGGCCACGGGCCAGTGCGTGCGCACCTTTGAAGGACACGAAGCGACGGTGAACTCCGTCAGCATCAGCCCGGATGGACGCTGGTGCCTGTCAGGGAGCAAAGATTCTAAAAAGTTGTGGGATTTTTCTACAGGAAAACGTGTGCGAGATTTTCTGCTTGGGTCTGAGTTGGTGGATGTACCTTTTTTTGATCTCTCCTTAGCGCTCAGCCCGGACGGCCATTGGATACTTTCTCATGGTCAAGGATTATGGGAGCTAGCGACAGGAAGGTTTGTGAACCGATTTGTCTCAAATAGTTTTGTAAATCCTGCAGTGTTTAGCCCGGATGGTCGGTGGGTGTTCTCAGGAGGCGCGGACGGCAAGTTGAGCATGTGGGAGTTGGCCACAGGGCATTGTGCACGAGAGTTCGAAGGGCATAGGAAAAGGGTGAGTTCTTTGGCCATAAGCCCAAACAGCCGTTGGCTGCTTTCTGGGAGCGAGGATCTGACGTTGAAACTCTGGGAACTTGTTTGGGACTATGAATTCCCTCCCCCCGCCGATTGGGATGAGGGCGCTCGGCCTTATCTCGAATCTTTTCTCAACTTACACACTCCCTATGCTGCCGAACTCCGGCAGGAATATGCACCGTCTGAAGAGGAAATCCGGCTGGCTCTGACACACTGCGGCAAACCCTCCTGGAACGAGCACGAATTTGATGCCCTCATCCGCCGGCTGCAATACGCCGGCTACGGCTGGCTGCGGCCTGAGGGCATACAAAGAGAGCTTGAAAAGATGACCAAAGAATTGGAAGACCGTAAAGAATCGCCAAAGACAGTCGAGAAATTCTGGATTTCAAGGCTATTTGGGAAGGGGCGGAAGTAGAAAATGAAAAATTTTAAGACGGAGGAATGAAAGGGATCGAAAGACAATAATTTGCGGATTTTATTGTTTTTTTAAGGAGGTGGGATTATGTTAGATAAACGTAACGGGGACTCAAACAAAACCATAAAGCAATCTGGTCTTGAACCCGGGGCAACGCAACCTGCTAAGGCGAAGGCAGCGCCAGACCCCGAGCTGACGATCGCCTCCCCTCTTCCCCGGAAGGCGGAGGAGATCAGGGCGTCCGAGGCCGAGGTGCCGCTCGAATGGAACGTCGGCGATGTCATCCTGGACCTCTTCGAGGTCAAGGATATTCACAAGGGCGGGGGGATGGGACTGGTCTACCGGGTCTGCCACCGGGGCTGGAACATCGACCTGGCCGTCAAGAGCCCCCGGGCAGACTACTTCCAGACTGAGGAACAGAAGAACAACTTTGTCCGCGAGTGCGAGACCTGGATCAACCTGGGGCTCCATCCCCATACGGTGAGCTGTTACTACGTCCGGACGCTGGGAGGCATTCCCCGGGTTTTTGCTGAGTATGTTGAGGGGGGGAGTCTGTCGGAATGGATCAAGACGCGGAAGCTTTATGAGGGGGGGCCGGGCAAAGCGCTCGAGAGGATCATGGACATAGCGATCCAGTTTGCCTGGGGCCTGCACTATGCCCACGAGCAGGGGCTGGTGCATCAAGATGTGAAGCCGGCCAACGTGATGATGACGGCGGATGGGACGGCGAAGGTGACGGACTTCGGCTTGGCGAAGGCGCGGGGCACCGCGGGTGAAGCGCAAGTCGCAGCCGCGGCAGCAGCGGGCCGCAGCATATTGGTGAGTTTCGGCGGGATGACGCCGGCTTACTGTTCGCCAGAGCAAGCCGAGGGGAAGCTGCTGTCACGAAAGACAGATATCTGGTCGTGGGGCTTAAGCGTTCTTGAGATGTTTACGGGGGAGGTGACATGGCTTGCGGGCCAGGCAGCGGCTGAGGCGCTCGAGGGCTACCTCGAGTCCGGAGCCGGGGATGAAACCATTCCGCGGATGCCCGAGGAAATAGTCGAGGTCTTGAGGCGATGTTTCAAACGAGGGCTAGATGACAGGCTACGTGACATGCAGGAGGTTATCAAGCGGTCGAAGGAGGCTTACCTGCATGCCACGGGAGTTGAATACAGCCGTCCGGAGCCGAAGGCCGGGCAGCTGTTGGCTGACGGGCTGAACAACCAGGCTGTCTCTTTATTGGACCTCGGCAGGCATGAGGAGGCCGAAAGGCTGTTTGAGCGAGCGCTGCAGGCTGACCCCCAGCACCTGGAAGCCACCTACAACCAGAGCTTGCTTCTATGGAGGTTGGGTCGAATGACGGACGAAGTCGCAGTCGCACGGTTGGAAGAGATCCGCAAATCCCGCGGTGGTGACTGGCGCGTTGGATCCTATCTGGGGCTGGTGCATATAGAGCGTGGGGACGGGGAATCCGCTCGGAGGATCCTGGAGCAGGCTGCCGGCGAGGCGCCAGGGGAAGAAGAGATTCACCGGGCGCTGGAGGTTGTTCGCAGGGCACGAGGGGAATGGCATTCTTGGCTGCGCACCTTCGAAGGCCATACAGACGGTGTGAATTCCATCAGTGTCAGTCCAGACGGGCGGTGGGCGTTATCGGGAAGCGACGACAAGACGCTGCGGCTGTGGGAGCTGGCTACGTGCCAATGTGTTCGCACCTTCGAACAACATACAGGTGTCGTGAATTGCGTCGCCTTCAGCCCGGATGGACGGCTGGCGCTGTCGGCCAGCGAGGGAACGCTGCGGCTGTGGGAGCTGGCTACGGGGAGGTGTGTGCGCGCTTTCGAAAAACATGGCTGGTACGTGAGATCTGTCAGCATCAGTCCGGATGGGCGCTGGGCGCTATCGTCGAGCTTCGATCAGCCGCTGCGGCTATGGGAGCTGGCCACGGGGAGGTGCGTGCGCACCTTCGAAGAACATGCAGACAAAGTCAGATCTGTCAGCATCAGTCCGGATGGGCGGCTGGCGCTGTCGGGCAGCGCGGACCGGACGCTGCGGCTGTGGGAGCTGGCCACGAGCCAGTGTGTTCGCACCTTCGAAGGACACAAATGGCAGGTGATCTCCGTCTGCATCAGTCCGGATGGGCGGTGGGCGTTGTCAGGCAGCGAGGACAAGACGCTACGGCTGTGGGAGCTGGCCACGGGCCAGTGTATTCGCACCCTCGAAGGACATGCAGACAAAGTCACCTCTGTCACCTTCAGCCCAAACGGGCGCTGGGTGCTATCGGGAAGCGAGGACAAGACGTTGCGACTATGGGAGCTGGCCACGAGCCAGTGTGTTCGCACCTTCGAAGGACATGCAGACAAAGTCACCTCTGTCACCTTCAGCCCAAACGGGCGTTGGGCGCTATCGGGAAGCGACGACAATACGTTGCGGCTGTGGGAGCTGAAGCGCTGCGGTCCGCGGGCCTCTTTTGCCGTCGTGCGCCCGCAGAGTTCGGCAGAGGTGGTTCGGGCGGAGGCTGCAGTCTGCCGGGCGCAGGAGAGCGTCAGATCGGCGCTTAAGCAAGGCGACCCCTCCCGTGCTGCGGCCGAGCTTTCAAGGGCGCGACAGGTTCCCGGATACGAACGGCACGATGACTTACTGCAGCTGTGCCGGCAGATAGGGCTACACGGAAAAATCAAATGCTTGGCTGATGGATGGGAGCGCCGCACCCTTGAGGGACATACGTCTGCTGTGGCGTTTGCCGCTATCAGTCCGGATGGGCGCTGGGTACTTTCGGGGGGCTTTCCCGAAAACGCAATACGGTTCTGGGAGCTGGCCACAGGCCAGTGTGTGCGCAGCTTCGAAAGATATACATTGTGGCCCACTTGCGTCAGCATCAGTGGCGACGGGCGTTGGGCATTGTCGGGGGGCAACGACAGCCTTCTTATGGAGGACGAAAAGTTCACGTTGCGGCTATTCAGTGTGCGTACGGGCCAGTGTGTGCGCACTTTTGAAGGACATACAGGAGGCGTGGATTCCGTCTGCATCAGCCCGGATGGGCGCTGGGCGCTGTCGGGAAGTGACGACAAGACACTGCGGCTATGGGAGCTGGCCACGGGGAGGTGCCTACGTACGTTCGAAGGACACACAAAATGGGTGACCTCCATCAGCATCAGTCCGGATGGACGCTGGGCGCTGTCGGGGAGTGGTGACAGTACACTGCGGATGTGGGAGCTGGCCACGGGCCAGTGTGTGCGCACGATCGAAGGACACACAGACCGTGTGAACTCCACCAGCATCAGCCCAGATGGGCGGTGGGTGCTGTCGGGCAGCGCAGACAAAACGCTGCGGTTGTGGAAGCTGCCGACGGGGAGGTGCGTGCGCACGTTCGAAGGACACACAGACCGCGTGAAGTCCGTCAGCATCGGTCCAGATGGGCGGTGGGCGCTGTCGGGCAGCGCGGACGGGACGCTTCGACTATGGGAGCTAGCCACGGGCCGCTGCGTGCATGCGTTCGAGGGACACAGAAACGAAGTGAACTCGGTCAGCATCAGTCCGGATGGGCGGTGGGCGTTGTCAGGCAGCGAGGACAAGACGCTACGGCTGTGGGAGCTTGACTGGGAGTGCGAATTCCCTTCTCTCGCCGACTGGGATGAGGGCGCTCGGCCCTATCTCGAATCTTTTCTCAGCTTGCACACGCCCAATGCTGGCGAACTCCCGCAGGATCGTGTGCCTTCTGAAGAGGATATCCGCCTGGCTCTGACACATCGCGGCAAACCCTCCTGGAACGAGCAGGACTATGATGCTCTCATCCGCCAGCTGCAGTACGCCGGATACGGCTGGCTGCGACCAGAGGGCGTGCGCAAGAAGCTCGAAGAAATGAGCAAAAAATCGGAAGACACGTCGAGTTCGGTATCAATTTTTTCAAGACTGTTTAGGAAAAAACGCTGATGGAGCGCAAGGCAACTCAAAGACCTTCGAAAGGGACCTTAGAAAAGACCTTTCTGCAATAAAGGAGAGATGGGCATGTCGGGAAAAGTGAAACTCGAAATTGTCGAAGGACCTATGGTGGGCAAGAAGTTTGCCTTTGAGGAACACGATACTTTCCTTTTTGGCCGGATGCCTGATTGTCACGCGTGCCTGCCCGATGACCCTTTGGTGTCGCGCCACCACTTCATCATGGAGGTCAATCCCCCTGATGCGTGCCTGCGTGATTTGGGGAGTCTCAACGGGACATATGTCGACGGCGTTAAGTGCGGCGGCAGAAAACTGGATGAAAGCCCGGAGGAAGCGGCGAAGCGAAAATACCCAGAGGTTAACCTGAAGGACGGCGCTCGGATCAAGGTCGGCCGCACTGTGCTGGCCTTGCAACTTGAAGTGGCAGCGATATGTTGTGAATGCAGCCGGGGGATACCCGACGGTGATCGGGATAAATGCAAATGGATAGGCGGGACATTTATTTGTCCGGCATGCCGGCAGAAGCTTTTGGCCTCTCACGAGCCGCCCAAGGCCCCAGAACCGGCCCGGTGCCAGAAGTGCGGCAAGGATGTCTCTCAGGAGGCGGGTAAAGCTCGCCGGGGCGACTACATCTGCGAATCATGCCGCAAAAAAGCTGAGGCCGACCCTGTACGAATTCTGCTGGAGCTAATGCGCCAGGCAGGTAAAGTCGCCGGTGCCGGAGAGGCTCCTGAAATCAAAGGCTATACGATAGAGAAGAAGCTAGGAGCCGGCGGGTTCGGTGCGGTTTATCTCGCTAAGCGCAAGAAGGACGGTGAGCGCGTTGCCGTCAAGGTCATGCTATCCAAAGTTGCGGTAGATGAAGATTCCCGGCGGTTGTTTATGCGAGAAGTCGATTCGATGAAGTCTTTGCGCCACAAAAATGTCGTAGCCTTGTTGGACAATGGTTCGGCCGGCGGGGCTTTCTACTTTGTCATGGAATTCTGCCCGGGGGGGAGTGTAACGGATATAATGGAGCGCTCCGGAGGCAGGCTATCGTTGTCAGAGGGTGGGGATATTATGCTTCAGGCGCTGGAAGGGTTGAGTTATATCCATAGCAAAAACATTGTTCATCGGGATCTGAAGCCCGCCAATATCCTTCTCCAAGGCCAGAAGAATAGCTGGGTCGCAAAGATCTGCGACGTGGGCCTGGCTAAAGATTTTCAGAAGGCCGGCTTTAGCGGCATGACAATGACTGGTGCCGCCGCAGGGACTCCACCCTTTATGCCCCGAGAACAGGTGACGAACTTCAAGTATGTCAAGCCGGTTAGCGATGTGTGGAGCATGGGCGCGACCTTCTACAACATGCTAACCGGCCAATTTCCGCGGGACTTCAGAAGGGGGAGAGATCCAATGGAGATCATCTTACATGAAGACATCGTCCCAATCCGCAGCCGCGATTCGAATATCCCCAAGAAGGTGGCGACGGTTATTGAATGCGCCTTGGACGACAACGTAAAAAAACGCTATCAAGCGGCAGGTGAATTCCTCAAAGCGCTGCAAAATGCTCTTTAGTTATTTACCTGAATTTACTATAAAAAATGTACACTATAAATTGAAGCGAGTAAATATATTATTATCATTTAGTTGGATAAGGCATCAAAATTAAGGACTATCGCATAGTGTACAATTTGCTCACTATACGTTTTTTCGTACTCATTTCTCTTCCCTGTAAAAAGCATAGTGTATAAAATCATGGGTAAACTCAGGTTATTTACATTATGAGATAAAGAATTGAAAAGAGATCTATATAAGATTTTATGATTTTTTGAGGAGGCGGAATTATGTCAGAAAAAAAGAATGAGGACTCAAACAAGACCATAAGAGAATCCGATGTCGGGCCTGGGGTAATGCAAGCCGCTGGGGCAAAGGCTGAGCCGGATATCGAGCAAACGATAGCCGCCGCTCTCCCCAGGAAAGCGGAAGATATCAAGGCTGCCGAGGCCGATGTTGCTCTCGAATGGAACATCGGCGATGTGATCCTGGATCTTTATGAGGTCAAAGACATTCACAAGGGCGGGGGCATGGGATTGGTCTATCGGGTTAACCACCGTGGCTGGAATATCGACCTGGCCGTCAAGAGCCCCAGGGCGGATTGGTTCAAGACTGAGGAACAGAAGAACAACTTTGTCCGCGAGTGCGAGACCTGGATAAACCTGGGCCTCTATCCCCATACGGTGAGCTGTTATTATGTCCGCACGCTGGGCGGAATTCCGCGCGTGTTTGCCGAGTATATTGAAGGAGGGAGCCTCTCGGACTGGATCAAGGAGCGCAGGCTATATGAAGGGGGACATGATAAGGCGCTCAAGCGGATCCTGGACATAGCGATCCAGTTTGCCTGGGGCTTGCACTATGCCCATGAGCAGGGATTGATTCATCAGGATGTGAAGCCGGCCAATGTGATGATGACTCCGGACGGCACGCCGAAGGTCACAGACTTTGGGTTGGCTAAAGCTCGCGGCCTGGCCGGTGAGGTGGCAGAGGTTGCGCCCGGCCGGAGTGTCCTGGTGAGCACAGGCGGAATGACGCCGGCCTATTGTTCGCCGGAGCAAGCCCAGGGGAAGCCGCTCTCACGAAAAACCGACATTTGGTCGTGGGGATTGTCGGTTCTTGAGATGTTCACGGGGGAGGTGACCTGGATGGCCGGTCAGGCGGCGGCTGAGGTGCTGGAGAGTTATATTGAAACAGGCGCCGAGGATGAGGCCATTCCCAAAATGCAGGAGCCTGTAGTTGAGCTTTTAAGGAGGTGTTTTCAGCGAGTTCCTGAAGCTCGGCCAGAAGATATGAAAGAGATCATAACGAAGTTGATGGAAAGTTATCAGCGTGCTACTGGAGAGGACTATGCTCGGCCTGAACCAAAGGCCGCAGAACTCCTGGCTGACGGGTTGAACAATCGGGCGGTCTCTTTGTTGGACCTCGGCAGGCAAGAAGAAGCCGAGAAGCTGTTTGAGCGAGCGCTGCGGTCCGACCTTCATCACCTGGAAGCTACTTACAACCGGGGCTTGCTCCTGTGGCGGTCGGCTCGAATGACCGATGATGTCTTAGCCAAGCAGTTGGAGGAGGTTCGCACGACCCACGAGAGCGACTGGCGGGATGAATATTATCTCGGGATGGTGCATATGGAACGCGGGGACGCAGAGTCCGCGCGCAAGATTTTGGAGCAGGCTTCCGGTCAGGCGCCACAAGAAGAGGAGATTCAGCGGGCGCTGGATGTTGTCCGCAGTTCAAGTGGATACTGGCATTCTTGGGTGCGCACCTTTGAAGGAAATACAAGTGAGGTGACCTGCTCCAGCATCAGTCCGGATGGGCAGTCGGCACTGGCGGGGAGCAAGGACAACAAGCTTCGGCTGTGGGATGTGGCCACGGGCCAGTGCGTGCGCACTTTCGAAGGACATACACGTGAGGTGACCTGCGTCAGTATCAGTCCGGATGGGCGCTGGGCGCTGTCGGGGAGCTCGGACAAGACGCTGCGGCTGTGGGATCTGGCCACGGGCCAGTGTGTGCGCACCTTCGAAGGGCATTTCGATCTGGAATCCGTAGGCATCAGTCCGGATGGGCGATGGGCGCTGTCGGGAAGCACAGAATATGCGCTAAAGCTGTGGGAGCTGGCCACGGGCAACTGCGTCCGCGCATTCGGACAATTCACGGGTATCGCGGAATCCGTCAGCATCAGTCCGGATGGGCGATGGGCGCTGTCGGGATCAAAGCACCATGTCAAGTACAGTCTGCGGCTGTGGGATCTGGCCACGGGCAATTGTGTGCGCGAGTTCGTCGATACAGGTTACGTGACCTCTGTCAGTATCAGTCCGGATGGGCGCTGGGCGCTGTCGGGGAGCAGGGACCACAAGCTTCAGCTGTGGGAGCTGGCCACGGGCAAGTTTGTGCGTGCGTTCGAGGGACATATAGGTGAAGTGAGATCCGTCAGCATCAGCCCGGATGGCCGCTGGGCGCTGTCGGGGAGCGCGGACAGGACGCTGCGGCTGTGGGATCTGGCCACGGGCCGGTGTGTGCGCACCTTTGAAGGACACACACACATCGTATCGAGCGTCACCTTCAGTCCGGATGGGCGCTGGGGACTGTCGGGGAGCTGGGACAAGACGCTGCGTCTGCTGAAGCTGAAACGCGATGGGTGCCCTGCCCCTCTGGCCATCGCACGTCCGCAGAGTTCAGCAGAGGCGATTCGCGCGGAAACCACAGTCCGCGGGGCGGTGGAGATTGCCAAATCGGCTCTCAAGCAAGGCGATGTCTCCCGTGCCGCAGCGGAGGTGTCGCGGGCGCGTCGGATCCCCGGATATGAGAAGGACGGGGAATTGCGGGAACTGTGGTCGCTAATAAGGCTCCGCGGCAAGCCCAAGAGCTTCAGCGGCGGATGGCTGCGGCGTACTATCAGTGGATACGACCACGATATAACGTCCGTCAGCATCAGTCCGGATGGGCGCTGGGCACTGTCGGGCGGTGTTCTCGAAAAGATGCTGCGGTTGTGGGATCTGGCCACTGGCCAGTGCGTGCGCACGTTCGTAGGACACACTAAGCCAGTAGACTCTGTCAGCATCAGTCCGGATGGGCGCTGGGCGCTATCGGGGAGCTACGACAAGACACTGCGGTTGTGGGATCTGGCCACCGGCCAGTGTGTGCGCACGTTCGTAGGACACACCAGGCGGGTGAGGTCCGTCAGTATCAGTCCGGATGGGCGCTGGGGGCTGTCGGGAAGCTGGGACAAGACACTGCGGCTGTGGGAGTTGACCACGGGCAGGTGTGTGCGCACCTGCAAGGGACATACTGGTGAAGTGGAATCCGTCAGCATCAGTCCGGATGGGCGCTGGGGGCTATCGGGAAGTTGGGACAATACGCTACGGCTGTGGGAGCTGAGCACGGGCCAGTGCGTGCGCATATTCGAAGGACACACACGTGAGGTGACTCCCGGCGCAGTGACTCCCCGTGTCAATCCACTGATGGAACAAGAAGTCGTGCGGGAGTACTTCGAGCTTTCCTCGGGCCTGCCTGCGAGTACCTTCCAAGTCGAAGGATACATAAGTTGCGTGAGCTCCGTCAGCATCAGTCGGGGTGGGCGCTTCGCGCTGTCGGCGAGCTTGAACAACGCGCCACGGCAGTGGGAGCTACGGCTGTGGGAGCTGGCTACGGGCAGGTGTGTACGCACTTTCGAAGGACACACGTATTCCGCGAAATCCGTCAGCATCAGTCCGGATGGGCGCTGGGGGGTGTCGGGAAGCATCGACAAGACACTACGACTGTGGAACCTGGCCACGGGCGAATGCATGCGCACCTTCGAAGGACACACGGATCAGGTGAACTCCGTCGGCATCAGTCCGGATGGGCGCTGGGCACTGTCGGGAGGTAAGGACAAGACACTGCGGCTGTGGGAGCTCGACTGGGAGTGTGAATTCCCTCCGCCAGCCGACTGGGACGAAGCCGCGCGGCCCTATCTCGAATCTTTTCTCATTTTACACACTCCCTATGCAGCTGAACTCCCGCAGGATCATGCACCATCTGAAGAAGAAATCCGGCTGGCTCTGACACACCGCGGCAAACCGTCTTGGAGCGAGCAGGAATTTAACGGTCTCATCCGCCAGCTCCAGTACGTCGGCTACGGCTGGCTGCGGCCGGAGGGTGTACGTAATGAACTTGATAGAATGACTAAAAAATGGAAAGGCCCATCTGCAACTGAAGGAGGTAAGATTTGACTGCTAAAGAACAACTTCACAAGTTAACAGCCTGTTCATTGAGCGATGTCGGTAGAGTCCGCGATCATAATGAGGACGCGTTCTTTGCGGATACGGAGCGGCGTTTGTTCATTGTTTCAGACGGCATGGGCGGTGCACAAGCTGGATCTTTAGCCTCCGAGATAGTCGTAAAAATACTGCCAAAAATGATAGAAGAACGAGCTGGCGAAATGGGCGAGCTTTCAGGCAATGAGATCCGGCTGTTCCTTCGTCGGACGATTGTCGAACTTGGCCAGCTACTCCGCAAAGAGAGCAAGAATGCTGTTGGCATTAAAGGAATGGGAGCAACCGTCGTATTGGCAATGGTTCATAGAAAACAGGTTTACATAGCCCACATGGGAGATAGTCGCGGCTACTTGTTTCGTAACAGCAGGCTTACGCGATTAACAAAAGACCATTCCATAGTTGGAATCCTGCTCCGACACGGCGACATCACCGAAGAGGAGGCAAAAAAACATCCCGCCAAAGGCCGCCTCTCCCGCTATGTTGGCATGGAGGGAGAAGTCTACCCCGATGTTCGCGCAATCATTTTCAAAAAAGGAGACAAATTGCTCCTGTGCACAGATGGTCTAAGTGGCATGTTATCAGATAAGGCAATTGAAGAATTATTGCAGGAGCATAGCGATCCCCAGGCTGCGTGTCGAGCCCTTGTGGAGGCCGCAAATACGGCGGGGGGAGAGGATAATATCACTGCGGTTATCGTAGACTTCGAAAAGTAAAGGATGAGCAAATTTCAGACAGTTCTTTACTTAGAAGTCGGTCTTGTGATCGCAAAATTATTAGGACATGCGACTACTTGGGCCACAGAGCGGTACGTCCACGCCAGGGACGAATCCCTACGTGCAGCCGTCTCTTTACTGGAGAGCCGCTTTCCGAGACGTCTAAAATTCGACACCCCCGCTTATTCGAATATGCCAAAAAAGCTCCCAAGACCTTCAAAATTTGACAATTAGCAGAAAAGGGCAAACTTTTCTGGCAGTCAAGAGGTCGCCGGTTCGATCCCGGTCAGCTCCACCAGCTTTCTCTTCCCTGATTTTAGCTTATTTTCAGCGGCTTAGAAGGTATTTGATTTTTCTTTTATCTTTCAATCCTAAACCATAGTATTCATCGCTAATCAGTCATTTTTGGCACAATTCGGTCACAATTTAGAGCTCTCGACGCAAGGGACTTAAAATCCCTCGCCCCGTAAGGGGTGTGCGGGTTCGATTCCCTCCCTCGGCACTCTTTCTTCTTTGGGTTCTTCACAATATATTAAAATCTTGTAAGGTTTGTTGACTTGATTTTCGGGGCGATTGCGCGTATCTTTGGGCAAGTCGGTGCCCCGTAGATTCGCGGACACCCTAACCGATGCAACAAAAGGAGCGATCCATGGACCTGGCTGAAAATCCGCGCAAACAAGGGCTGTTCATCACCATCGACGCCAACATCGGGGCAGGCAAGACCAACGCCTGCCACGCCATCGGCTCGGCCGCCACCGCCAACGGCTGGCCGGCCCGCGTGCTGGAGGAGCCCACCCACCACCCCAAGTTCGCCCATTTCCTCGATCACTACTACGAGGACCTGCGCACCGGTAACAACACCGGCGGCGGCTTCTCGATGCAGATGTTCATGCTCTGCCAGCGCTACGAGCAGCACCGGCTGGCCGTGGAGCTGGCCTGGGGCCCGCAGGGCCAGGTGGTGATCCAGGACCGGCCGATCTACGGCGATACCGTGTTCGCCACCACCGCCATGGAGCGTGGCTTCATGACGCGCCAGGAGTTCGAGCTGTACGTCGACGTGTTCCGCAATATGAGCCGCGACGTGATGCCGCCCGACATCTTCGTCTACCTCGACGTCTCACCCGAAGAATGCCACAGCCGGATGAACAGCCGGGCCCGCGAGCAGGAGGCGGGCGTGCCGCTGGACTACCTGCAGCACCTCGACAAGAACTACAGGCTGCTGATCCAGGAGATGCGGCGGCGCGGCGTGCGAGTCATGGTGATCGACTGGAAGGAGTTCGGTCCGCCGGTGGATGTCTGGAAGCAAATATTGCGAATGGCGATCTCGTCCGACTCCTGGTACGAGCAACTGGCGTTCTCGTTTGGTAAACACCCGCGAATGCCGGTAATGCCGGACAGCGGCGAGGCCAAGTGACCTGCGCCCGCTCAGAGGACCGCCCCTGAAGCGGTGTCATCATAAAGGTAAGTCTCGATCTAGAGATCGTCAGGGCCAAAGAACCCGAAATGTTTTTTCCGCCGTCAGCGGAGCGTTAAAAAACAGCGGGAGCTCCGGGCGAAAGGCCCGCAAGGCATCGAGCACCGCATAGTACGCGCCGATCCCATACATCAGCGGCGGCTCACCCACGGTCTTGGCGCCCAGGATCCCGGCCGGCTGCGACGCATCGTCGAGAAAGGCGACGGTCACTTCGGGGGTCGCGCCGATGTCGGGGACCTTGTAAGTGGACATGCCGTCGGTCAGGATCTTCCCCTCGGGCGAGTAGACGAGTTCTTCGCACGTCATCCAGCCGATCCCTTGCACGACGCCGCCTTCGATCTGCCCGAGGTCGATCGCCGGATCGAGGCTCCGGCCGACGTCGTGCACGATCTTGACGGAATCGATGCGGGGAACGCCGCGCAATCCATCGACGGTCGCTTCGACCAGGGCCGTGCCGACGGCATGGTAGGCAAACGGGTGACCCTTCTCCTTCGACTTGTCGAAGTGAATGCCCGGCGTGGCGTAATTCGCGTATGCCGACAAGGGGATGCGGTGGGAGTAGGCCCAGGCAACAAGCTGTTCCCAGGAGAGATCCATCCGCTGCCCGGCGCGGAGCACCTCCTCTTGTTCGATGCCGATCTCATCCGCCGGACAACCGTGCTCCGTCGCGATCGCCTGCTTCAGGCGCTCCACGATCTGGAGACAGGCCAGCCGGGTCGCGTGGCCGTTGAGGTCGGCCCCGCTGCTCGCCGCGGTGGGCGAGGTGTTAGCGACACGGCTGGTGTTGGTGCTCTCCATCCTGATCCGATCGAGACCTATGCCGATCGTGCGGGCGGCGACCCGGCGGATCTTGCGATTGACGCCCTGCCCCATCTCCACCGCCGCGGTCGAGACGCCGACGCTGCCGTCCGTGTATACGTGCACCAGGCTGGCCGCTTGATTGAGCAGAGTCGTGGTGAACGAAATGCCGAAGCAGACCGGCATCACGGCCAGGCCTTTCTTGGTTAGCGTGTGGCTCCGGTTGAACGCCGCCACGCGGGCGCGGCTGGCCTGAATGTCTTGGCGCTTGTCGAGTTCCTCCCAGCAGCGGACCGGGCTGTCGGTCTGGAGCCGCATGCCATACGGCAACTCGTCGCCGGAGCGGAGGAGGTTTTGGCGCTGGATCTCCATGGCCGGTATGTGAAGTGCCGCGGCGGCGTGCGTGATAGCCGCCTCCATGACAAACATGGCCTGCGGAGCGCCGAAACCGCGAAACGCGGTAAACGGGGGAAGATGAGTCCGGCAACTGACGGCCGTGGCCCGCACATGAGGAATGAAATAGCTGTTGGTCGTGTGAAACAGCGTCCGTTCCAAGATGGCCGGCGAAAGATCGGCGCTGGCGCCCGCGTTCTGGTAGAAAGTCACCTCATAGGCCAAAATCTTACCTTGTTCGGTCAGCCCGATCTTATAATCCGATGAATACGGGTGGCGCTTGCCGGTCCAACGTATGTCTTCCTGGCGGCTCAAGGTCAGCTTGACGGGACGATTCAGCCGGAAGGCCGCGAGCGCGGCTAACGCGGCCCAAGCCGTAGCCTGATCCTCCTTGCCCCCGAAGGCCCCGCCGAGGCGTGGCACGTCGACCTCAACTTGGTGCATGGCCAGCCCCAGCACGCGCGCGACGGTGCGCTGGACCAAGGTCGGGGACTGGGTCGCCGAAAAGACCTTCAGGCCACCGTCGTCTCGGGGAATCGCGAGCGCCGTCTGCGTCTCCAGATAGATGTGTTCCTGACCGCCGGAATCGGCGCGCCCGCTGACCACAAGGTGGCAACGAGACCACGCCTGGTCCACATCGCCCAAGGCGAACGTGCGGGGGACGCCGATGATCTCGCCCCGCGCATAGGCTTGCCGAGGATCGAGCACGGGCGGAAGCGATTCGATCTCGAGCCCGATCAAGGGCCGGGCGCCGCGGGCGGCCGCCATGCTGTCCGCGACGATCAGAGCCACGGGCTGACCCGCGTAGTCGACCTCATCCGCGGCCAGCAAAGGCTCGTCCTGGATGATGCTGCCGATCTGGTTTTGCCCCGGAATGTCCCGTGCCGTGAACACGGACGCCACTCCCTCGTGCGCTGCCGCCGCCGCGATATCGAGCATCTTGATCTTTCCGTGGGCGACAGGCGAGGGAACGGGGGCGGCATAGAGCGTCCCTTGCGGAACGGGGAGGTCATGGACGTACCGGGCCGCGCCGCGCACATGCAGGAGGGCGTCGTCGTGCTTCATCCGAGGTCCTCCTCGCGGACGCGCTCGGGAAACAACGCGAGGAAGTGGGCTAGCAGCAGGTGTTGCAGCAGGGCCCGTTTGTAGTCCGCCGAGCCGCGGACGTCGCTGATCGGCGAAATCTCGCCGCCTGCGACGGCCGCCGCCTCGCGCGCGGTTGCCGCCGAAATCGGCTGGCCCTGGAGAAACGCGACGGTGCTTCGGAGATAGAGCGGTATGGGCGCGACGCTCCCCGCCGCCGCGTGCGCCTCGACGATGCGGTCGTCCAGGACGCGAAGCCGTATCGCCGAGTTGACGCTGGCGATGTCCAGGTGGGCGCGACGGCCGACTTTTTCAAAATTGAAGTGGGTGGCGGCGTCGGGGACCGGGAAGCGGATCTCGGCGATCATCTCGTCCGCGGCCAGATCCAGGACTTTGTAGCCCCGGAAAAAATCACGCAGCCAAATCCTTCTCTGCCGCTTCCCTTGTACGAGAACCAGCGTCGCATTCAGGGCCAGGAACAGCACCGAAAAATCGCCCGCCGGCGAAGCATTGACGATGTTGCCCGCAATCGTCGCGCGATTCCGGATGGACGGCGAGGCGATCCGCGCGAAGTGCCCGCCGAGATCGGGAAGCAACCGCTCGATGATGGGAGACGCTTCGATCGCGGTCAGGGGCGTCGCCGCCCCGATGCAGCAGTGATCGTCCTCGATGCGAATTCCCCGGAGGTCCTTCCGTTGAGAGAGAAAGTCCAGCTCCGCGCTGCGGAGCTGGTCTGCCTGCGTGACGAAAAGGTCCGTACCGCCCGCGACCAGGACGGGCGAACGAAGTTCGCGTTCTTCGCCCGGGGCGTCCGCCGCGGCGGGTTCGACCAGAGCGTGGAGATGAGCGGGAACGTCGAGGAAATAGCGGGGCAGGACCCGGCGCGCAACGAGCGCGGCGATCCGCGCCGACGCGGACAGCCCCTCAGCCGGTTCGAAGTCGGGGAATTGTCCGCACAGGCGGGCGATCGCTCGTCGAATGGCCACGTGTCCCGTACAGCGGCAAATGTTGCCGCCCAGCGCGGCGATTCCGTCGGCCGCGGAAAGAGGAGCGCCGCTGAGGAGAAAGCCGGTGAGGGCGACAACGAGCCCGGGCGTGCAGAATCCGCATTGGATCGCCCCTTCCTCGAGCAGGGCCTGTTGAACCGGGCTGAGGTCCGGCTGATTGAGGCCTTCGATGGTCACGACGTGGCGTCCCGCCACATCGCCCAGGGGAAGCAGGCAGGAGTTGACCGTCCGATAGTCGATGCCGTCCGGCTGAGGGATGCCGAGCAGGACCAGGCACGCGCCGCAGTCGCCTTCCCGACAGCCGTCCTTGGTTCCCGTGAGCCCGAGGTCCTCCCGCAGGAGGTCCAGGAGCACGGCTCCGCGACTCCGGGAAACCGCCTGTTCCCGATCGTTGAGGAAAAATGACTTAGAGGAAATGGCTTTTCCGCTCCGCCCGGCTATGGGTCTGAGGTCGCGTCGAACTCCAATCCCGCCACCGAAGATAAGCATAAATTCCGGGACGGATAATGTCAAGGACGGAGAGAGAACCCGGAAGGACGGTCAGACGGCGCCCGTCCGGGCCTCCGCCCGGATCACTGCGGCCCCGCCGTTCAGAGGCCGACTTCGCGGTTGAACTCGGCGATCATGCGCTCGAAGGCGCCGATCTCTCCGGTGAACATCTCCTCCCAGAATTCCGGCTGCCACTGGGCCGTCAGCTCCTCGCTGGTCTTGCCTTGCTGCTCCACCCAGGTGAAATACTTGAGGTTGTGCACGGCCTTGCGGTCGCGGTAGCCCAGTTCCTTGAACCAGTCGATCCCCTGGCCGGCGACGACCGCCGCGTGGTCCCGGGCGGCGTCGATCTCGCGGTAGGCGCCCCGGCTCCGGCGCATCTCCTCGAGACGGGAGCGGTAGAGGTCGAGCGAATCGGTGAATATGGAACAGACGACATCCTCCTTGCCCAGCTCGAAATAACGCGCCGCCTTGACCGCCGCCAGCAGGTTGCAGATTCCCGAGATGCCCAGGAGAGACAAGCTCCGGCACTCGGCCTCCGTCAGTCCGAGGCTTTCCAGATAGCGGTGTCCGGCCTCCTCGTTGAAGAGCCGCAGGAGGCGCAGGCAATCCTCGTCGTCGATCGCGGCCACGGCGTCGGTGTTGCGGACGTTGTGCACCCAGGGCACGTGTTTGTCGCCGATGCCCTCGATGCGGTGGCCTCCGAAGCCGTTCAGAAAAAGCGTCGGGCACTGTTGCGCTTCGGCGGCGACAATGCGCATCTGCGGGTGCCGGGTCTTGAGGTAGTCGCCGGCGGCGATGGTTCCGGCCGAGCCGGTCGCGGACACGAAAGCGGCCAGGCGGCCCCGCTCAGGCCGGTACGCCTCATAGGTCTCTTCGGCCGCGGGACCGGTGACCTGGTAGTGAAATAGGGGATTGCCGAACTCGGCGAACTGGTTGAAGATCATATACAAGGGATCGGCGCCGAGCTCGCGGCACTTGTCGTATATCTCCTTGACGTTGGACTCGCAGCCCGGGGTGGCGATGACCTCGGCGCCGATAGCCCGCAGCCATTCGAAGCGCTCGCGGGACATCTCCTCGGGGAGGATGGCCACGGCGCGGCAGCCGAGCAGGGCGCAGTCGAAGGCGCCCCCCCGGCAGTAGTTGCCGGTCGACGGCCAGACCGCCTTGTGGACCTGGGGATCGAACTCGCCCGAAACCAGTCTCGGCACGAGGCAGCCGAAGGCGGCGCCGACCTTGTGGGCTCCGGTGGGAAAATGCTTGCCGACCAGGCCGATGATCCGGGCTTCGATGCCGGTGACCGCGGGCGGAAGCTGAAGGGCGTTGACCGGTCCGTAGAGGCCCGAGCGCACGTCGTTTTTCCAGCTGATGCGGAAGAGGTTGAGCGGATGGACGTCATCCATGCCCAGGCCGGGCAGCTTCTCCCGTATAGCGGCCGGGATCCGCTCGGGGTCGCGAAGCTCCGCGAACGTGGGGATGACGATGCCCCGCTCGCGGCAGCGCGCCGCCGTCTTTCGCATCACCGTCTCGTTCATGGCCTTAATGATCTTCGACATTTTATCACCTCAACGTATGCGCGGTGCCCCGGCCTCGACCAGTCGCCGAAGCGATGCCATCGGGTTCGGCACGCGCGTCAAGACGATCAGGGCGGCGATGACGAATGGCTTCCAGGACGCCTCGCGGTAGGTCTCCAGCCGGTAGCGCTCGAAGACCTCCCGGCTCACTTCCCCTTGCGGGCAGGACATGCCGCTGATGTCCGCCGGCAGGCAGTGCATGTAATGGGCGGACCCGGCCGCCGTCCGTTTCATCAGGACTTCATCGCATTGCCACGATTTGTGGCGGGCGTTTTCCTCCAAGCATTCTTTTTCGAGAGCCAGCAAGCCCGCCCGGTCCCCGTTCCGTAAAAGCTCGGTGCGCTGCCGCGCGACCCGCATCGGCGCCCAGGACTTGGGATAGACGATCTCGGCGCCGTCGAAGGCTTCGGCCATGTCGTGGCTGACGCGGAAGGCGCCGCCGGAGACGGCCGCCTGTTTTCCGGCCAGTGCGACCACCTCAGGCAGCAGGTCGTATCCTTCGGGATAGGCCAGCGTCACGTCCATGCCGAAGCGGGGGAGGAGGCCGACGAGGCCCTGCGGTACGGAGAGCGGCTTGCCGTAGCTCGGCGAATAAGCCCAGGAGATGACGAACTTCCGGCTGCGCAGCTTGTCGAGCCCGCCAAAACGGTTCTGCAGATGCAGCAGGTCGGCAAGCGTCTGGGTCGGGTGGTCGATGTCGCATTGCAGGTTGATCACCGTCGGCCGCCGGGGAAGCACGCCTTTCTCGTATCCCTCCTGCAGGGCCGCCGCCACCTCGCGCATGTAGCGGTTGCCATCTCCCAGATAGATGTCGTCGCGGATGCCGATGACATCGGCCAGAAAAGCTATCATGACGGCCGTCTCGCGCACTGTCTCGCCGTGGGCGATCTGCGATTTGGTCTCGTCGAAGTCGGCCAGGGTCAGGCCGAGAGCGCTCGCAGCCGAGGCGAAACTGAAGCGCGTACGCGTCGACAGATCGCGGAAGATCGAGACGGCGAGCCCCGTGTCGAACAGGCGCAGCGAACGCCCGGCGGCATGCAGCATCCGTAGGCACTCGGCCGTGAGCAGGATCGCGCGGATTTCGGCTGGGGAATGCTCCCAGGTCAACAGGAAATCCCGATTGAAGAGATCGGCCTGCAATCCGGCCAATTCGTGCAATTTTTCTTCGAGGGTCTGCTCCGCCATGCGTTTACTCCTTTATCTTATAATGGGGGGCTGCGGCCATGATGGCGTCGATGATCTGCTGGTAGCCGGTGCAGCGGCACAGATTGGCGGAGATGGCCCGGCGCGCTTCATTCCGGCCCGGTGCGGGGTGTTTCAGCAGAAAGGCGTGGGCCGTCAAAACCATGCCCGGCGTGCAAAAGCCGCACTGGATGGCGCCGCAGTCGACGAAGGCCTGCTGCAACGGATGCAGGCCGCCGTCCGGCGCGGCCAGTCCTTCGATGGTCGTCAGGCTGCGGCCGAGGACATCGGCGACGAGGGTGCGACAAGCCCTCACGGGCTTGTTGTCGGCCAGGACTGTGCAGGCCCCGCATACGCCGATCCCGCAGCCGCGCTTGGCGCCGGTCAGATCCAAGTCTTCGCGCAGGAACGTCAGAAGGTCCTTGCGCCGGTCGCCGGCCGGGATGCGCAGATTGCGGCCGTTGACGACGAGAGTCAAGGGACGAGCCTTCGGCTCGCCACTCGCCCGTGGCTTATATCCACGGACGAGTACGGCGGAAGTGGACCCCCGGGCAAAGCCCGGGGCCCCGGCCGCCGTGGATGGATCGGCCTTTTTCATTTTTCACCGCCGATGGGCAGTTGGCAGCGCCGCCGCCCGGTGGCGTGGAAGTAAGCGTTGGCGATCGCCGGAGCCATGAGCTCGTTGGCCGGCTCGCCGATGCTCTTCGCGCCCGAGGGCGACAGGGGATCGCGGTTTTCCAAGACGATGGCGGTCATCTCGGGCATATCGGTCGAGCGCGGGATCCGATAGGTGTCGTAGTTGAGGGAGCGCAGCCGGCCTCCGGTCATGGCCACCTCCTCGAAGAGGCCGTAGCCGGCGCCCATGGCCATGCCGCCGTAAAACTGGCCGAGCAGCATGGCCCGATTGACGGCCCGACCGACGTCGTGCGCGGCCCAGGCTTTCAGCAGGCGGATGCGGCCGGTGCTGCGGCTGACGGACAGCTCCACCGCCTGGCAGCCGTAGACCCAAGTGAAATAGGCCCGGCCCTGGCCGCAGGACTCGTCCCAATCCACCCGGGGCGCGGGGAAGACGCCGAGCGCATAGGGATACTTCTGGTCGCGGTAGAGGCGCTGCGCCGCTTCGGTGAAGCCGACGTCCCGCCCGCCGGGCGCCGTCAGGCGGCCGCCGGCGAAGCGGACCTCTTCCGGCCGGCAGCCGAGGTCGGCGGCGACGGCGCCGGCCATCTGCAGGCGCACCGCCGCCGCGGCTCGGCTGACGGCTCCGCCGCCCATGATCGTCGCCCGAGAGGCGACCGTGGTGCCGCTGTCGGGCACGGCCGAAGTCGACGGCCGGCGGTAGACGATGCGGCTCCGGTCGACGCCGAGCTCCTCGGCGAGGAGCAGAATCATTGCGCTCTCGGCGCCTTGGCCGTTCTCATGGATGCCCGCTTCAAGAAGAACCGAGCCGTCGAATTGCACGCTGACCACGGCGGCGCAGACATCGGTGCCCTCGGCCCCGAGGCTGACGCCGCGATAGCTCATGGCCAGGCCGACGCCATAGTAATCATTCTCTCCCTGGCCGCGGGACGAGCGCCGCAGCTTGTCCTCGTAGCCGCTCTCGGCCAACACCCGCTCGAAGACCTCGGACATGCTGACGGCGTGGCCTTCGAGAACCTGGCCTGTGACGGTCGTGCTCCCCTGGCGCACCATGTTGCGCCGGCGGAATTCGACGCCGGAGAGGCCTGCCGCCGCGGCCGCCATCTCGACGAGCTGCTCGACGGCGAAGTTCACCTGCGGCGAGCCGAAGCCGCGCATGGCGCCGGTGAAGACATGGTTGGTATAGACGCTCAGCACCTCCCCGTCGACGTGGGGCACGACGTAGGGGCCGCAGCACTGCACGGTCGAGCGCCAGGTCACCCAGGGCGAGGTTGAGCAATAGGCGCCGCCGTCGGCGACGATGCGGCATTGCACGGCGCGGATCAGCCCATCGGCGCCGACGCCCATGCGGTAGCGCATGCGGTAGGGATGCCGTTTATAGCTCTCGCGCATCGACCACTCGCGCTCGTAGGTCATCTTGACCGGTCGCCCCGTCAGCAGAGCGGCCAGCGCCGTGCGCGCGCAGACCAGCGCCGCCGTGTCGTCCTTGCCGCCGAAGCCGCCGCCCATGGGTGTGCCAACGATCTCGACGCGGGCCAGAGGCAGGCCGAGAAACTCGGCGACGAAGCGGCGGGTGGAATAAGGATGTTGCATGCTGCCGCGCACCTCGACGACTCCGTCGGCCCGCACGAGACAGAGTGCGGCCTCCGGCTCGAGGTAGGCGTGCTCTACGAACGGCGTGCAGAACTCCTGGTCCACGACGAGCGCCGATTCGGCGAAGCCGCGGGCGGCGTCGCCCTTGCGGATCACGTGGCGGTGGATGAGATTCGTGCCGTACTCTTCGTGGACCAGGGCCGCGCCCGGGGCCAGGGCTGCTTCGGGGTCGATGATCTCCGGCAGCGGCTCGGCGCGCACACGTATCCGCCGTCCGGCGGCGATGGCTTGGGCCCGGGTTCCGGCCACGACCACAGCCGCCACGTCGCCGTGATAGCGGATCTTGTCGTCGGCCAGGACATGGATATCCTTCCGGATCTGTCCGCAACGGTTGCTGCCGGGGACGTCCCTCGCGGTGATGACGCACACGACGCTCCGGGACTTCGCCGCGGCCTCCGTCTCGACCGCGAGCAGCCGGGCATGGACGAAGCTGCTGTAGACCGGCACGGCGTGGAGCAGTCCTGGCAGTTTGATGTCGTCGGTGAAGCGGGCGCGTCCCGTCACCTTGGCCGCAGCGTCGTTTCTCCAGGCCTTTTCGTTCAGTTTGTCCATAAGCACCTGCCTGGGGCCGCATCGGCCCCGCTCCATGCGCCGTCGGCTACCAACTGCCGGCCGCGCAGAAAAAGATGGCGCAGCCGCAGAGGGCTGCGGAAGCCGGGGTATGTCTCCGGACTGCCGGCGCCGCCCGAAGTCAGGGGCTCTTCACGGGCCGACATCTCGAACACGGCCAGGTCCGCGTCCAGGCCCGGGGCCAACGCGCCTTTGCGTTCTTCGAGGCCGGCCAGGCGCGCGGGATTTTCAGCCAAGCGCAAACTCATCTCGGCGAAAGCCCGCTCCGGCCGCTCCCGCTCCAAGGCGAAGACGAGGCGAGTCAACGCCCCGATCCCGGCGAGGCCCATCGGCGCGGAACGCATGTCCTCCCGGCCGCGATCCTTGTCTTCGATGCTGAAGGCGCAGTGGTCGGTGGCGTAGGTGTCGAAGGCTCCTGCGCGCGCCATCTCGCGCAGGCGGCGGACGCGGGCCGCGTCGCGCAGCGGCGGCGTGCAGAGCCAGCGGTGGCCGTCGGCGCGCTTCAGCCAGGAGTCGTCGAGAAACAGGTAGTGCGGCGCGGTCTCCGAGGTGAGGCGCGCCCGGCCGTGGGAGCGGCCGATGGCCTCCGCGGCCTCCGGAGTCGAGACGTGCACGACATGGAACCAGGCCCCGGTCGCCGCCGCGGCTTCGGCCACGCGCTCGATCGCCCGCAACTCGGCCTCGGCCGGCCGCAGACGGCCGTGGTCCGCCGCGCACAGCGGCCTGGCGCCCGAGGCCTGCACCCGAACCAGGACATCCTCGTCCTCGGCGTGGACCAGCAGGCGCGCGCCGCCCGGCGACAGGCGCTCGGCGATTTCGGCCAGACGCTCGTAGGACGTATAGAGGCCGCTCTCGCGGTAGGTCGTGTAGAATTTGAAGGTGCGCCAGCCCGACTCCTGAAGCCGCAGGATTTCCGCCCAGTCGTCTTCGGCGAAGCGGGTCGGCGTCAGGTGCCAGAGGTAGTCGCAGAAGGCGCGGCCGGCGGCGCGGCCGGCGGCGCGCTCGACTGCGGCGGCCAGTGGTTCCTCGTTCCTCTGGGTGATGAAGCCGCCGAGAGTCGTGACTCCCGCGGCGGCCGCGGCGCGGCTGCCGCTCTCCCATGTGTCCGCCAGGCGGAAGCCGGCGATGGTGTCGTCGATGTGCACGTGCAGGTCGATTAGCCCCGGCAGGACGTGACAGCCGCCGGCCTCGACGACGCGGGCGCCTCCGGCCAGGCCGCGACAGTCACCGACGGCGGCGATAACGCCGTCTTCGATCAGCAGGTCTCCGGGAGCCGCCAGCCCCCGCGAATAGATCGTGCCGTCGCGCACCAGAGTCTTCATCTACGCTTCCTCCGTCTCCGCGGGCAGGTCCGCGAAATCGGCCGGCACCGCCTCGGGAATGCGCAGCCGCGAGAGCGGTGCCTCGACGTCCTTCAGGCCGTGGCCGGTGACCAGGAGCACGATCTGCCAGCCGGGATCGAGACGCTGGCGGGCCTCGTCGGATAGAAGGGCGGCCGCGGCTGCCGCCGCGGCCGGCTCGGCGAAAATTCCCGCCTGGCCGGCCAGCAGCGCCTGTGCCTGCATGATGCGCTCGTCGCTGACCGTGAGCGAAAACCCGCCGCTCTCCAACACGGCGCGGCGGGCCAGGTCCGGATTGCTCGGCACGGAGACTGAAATCGAATCGGCGATGGTCACGGGGGAGGGCGCCGGCCGGAAATTCCCGCCGACGATGTAGTCGTGGATCGCGGCCGAGGAATCGGCCTGCACGGCGACGAGCCGCGGCAGGCGCTCGCAGAGCCCCGCGGCGCGCAGGTCGTGGAAGGCCTTGTAGACGCCGCTGATGATGACGCCATCCCCCACCGGCACCAGAATGGCATCGGGAACGCGCAGCCCGTTCTGGGCGAAGATCTCCAGGCCCGCGGTCTTTTTGCCCTCGATCGTCAACGGGTGGTAGGCGGTGTTGCGGTTCAAGCCGCCGTGCCGCCGGGTGTACTCCAGGGAAAGCCGGAAGGCGTCGTCATAGCTGCCGCAAACCGGGACGACGCGGGCGCCGCAGACGAGCATCTGCACCAATTTGGCTCGGGGCGTCGACTGGGGAACGAAGATGACGGCGCGGCGGCCGGCGGCGGCGCAGACCGCTGCCAGAGAGCTTGCAGCGTTTCCGGTCGAGGCAGCGACGAGCGTCTTCTCGTTCAATCGCGCGGCTTCGGCGACGACCAAAAACGAGGCGCGGTCCTTGAGCGAGCCGCTGGGATTAAGTCCGTCGTTCTTTATCCAGAGCCGCGGCCAGCCCAGGCGCTCGCCCAGCCGCGGCGCAGGGGAGAAGGGCGTGCCGCCGGCCGGATAGTCCGGGTAATGCTCCCGCTCCACCGGGGAGAAGAGGTCCCAATCGGGCCGGGAGCGCCGGAAACGCCTGGCGATGCCGCGGTAGTCGAACTCCGCTTCGAGCACGCCGCGGAGCGGCATCCCGGGCGAATAGCCGCGGCCGCAGTCGGGGCACAGGTAGCGGACCCCGTCCCGGCCGTAGGTCCGGCCGCAGAGGCTGCAGCGGTATTGAAATTCGGTCATGAGCGGGATCAGCCTTCGTCCGACAGCGTCGTCACCAGGGCCGCGTAAAAGGCCGCGGCGAGGGAGAGATCCTCTATCGGGCAGTACTCGTCGACGGCGTGGGCCTGCGGCTCGTTGCCGGGTCCGAATCCCAGGCAGGGGATGCCGTAAAAGGGCATGATGCCGACGCCGTTGGTGCTGAAGGTCCACTTGTCGACTTTCGGCTCACGTCCGAAAAGGCCGGTGTAGGCGGAGACCGCCTTCTTCAGCCAGGGGGAGCTTTCTTCGAGCACCCAGGTGGGAAAATATTTTTCGTAAGGATAGATCCGGCCGGCGTGGGAGGGCTCGAGGTACTCGGGGACGAACACCCGGGCGTCGGGGATGCCGGCGCGGCCGGCCGCCTCGCGCACCTCGGCGACGGCGCTCTCCTTGGTTTCGCCGGCGGTCAGGCGCCGGTCGAGATGCAGGCGGGCGGTGTCGGGTACGGCGCAGAGCGAGGGCGAGCCGGAGGCGATCTCGGTCACGGCGATCGTGCCCTTGCCGAGGAAGGCGTCGACCGCCAGTCTTTCATTCAGCCTCTCGATCTCCAGGGCGAGGCGCGCGGCCTTATAGGCGGCGTTGTCGCCGCGCTCCGGCGCCGAGCCGTGGCAGCTCCGGCCGTGGACATCGACCTCGAGCTCCATCCGGCCGCGGTGACCGCGGTAGATGTTGAGGCTGGTCGGCTCGGTGAGCACGACGAGCTCCGGCCGGATCTTCTCCTCCTCGACCAGATATTTCCAGGCCATCCCCTCGCAATCCTCCTCCTGCACGCTGCCGATGAAGAGCAGGGTGAAATCGCGGCCCAGGCCCAGCTCTCGGATGATGCGTCCGGCGTGGACCATGCCGGCCAGCCCGCCCTTCTGGTCGGCTGCGCCCCGCCCCCAGACCTTGCCCTCGGAGACGCGAGGCTGGAACGGGTCGAACGACCACTGCGCCCGGTCGCCGGCATCGACGGTATCCACATGGGCGTCGAAGGCGACGAGACGCGGGCCGCGGCCTATGCGGCCGATGACGTTGCCCAGCCCGTCGATGCGCACCTCATCGAAGCCGAGCCGGCGCATTTCGCCGTCGATGCGCACCGTGACCTGCCCTTCCTTCCCGGACGGGGAGGGGATGGCCAACAGGTCGACCAGAAACGCGACCAATTCCTGCTCGCCTTTCTTGGCCCGCTCCAGAATCGTTGCGTAATCGCGCATTATACTGCCTCGCTTTTAAAAACGCCGCCAAAGCGCAGCGGCCAGCTCGCGGCTGCGGGCGGCGACGCGCTCTTCGTCGATATCCAGCGTCAACGTTTTGTTCTCCATCAGCACACGGCCGGCGACGATCGTGGTGTCCACCGCCGACTGTGACACGCCAAAGACGATATGGCCCAGCACGGAGCCGGCGTCGAGCGGTGTCGGCGGATCGTAATCGACCAGGATCACGTCGGCCGGTCCTCCTTCGCGGAGGCGGCCCAAGGGCAGCCCCCAGATGCGCTCGGCGATGGCCGGGTTGCCGGAGAACAGGGCGCCGGTCGCCTCCATGAAACCCTGGGCCGGGTCACTCCGGCCGTAATGCTGCGCCCAGAGCGCGACCCGCAGCTCCTCGAGCATGTCCACGGTCATGGCGTCCGTGCCCAGCCCGACCAGGACGCCGGCGGCCCTCATGGCCACGATATCGGCGATGCCCACGGCGTTGTTCAAATTGGACTGCGGGTTGTGGACGACCATGGTGCCGGAGGCGGCCAGCGTCTCGATCTCGGCCCGGTCGACCTCGACGGCGTGGGCGGCGATCGTCTTCGGGCCGAGGATGCCGCGGTGCCGCAGCCGCTCGACGACGCGCAGGCCGTGCCGCGCCACGCAGTCCTCCTGGTCGCTGGCGGCCTCGGCGGCGTGGATGTGGCAGCCCACGCCCAGATCTGCGGCCATGGCCGCGGCGCGGGCGAGCGTCTCGTCCGAGAGGGTGAAGGAGGCATGGAGGCCGATGAGTCCCCGCAGGTGTTCGCCGCCCTGCTCGCGGCAGAAGCGCACGGCGGCGGCGTTCTCGGCAAGTCCCGCGGCGGCGGCCTGCGGGCCGTCCCGGTCCGAGATCTCGTAGGCCAGGCCGATGCGCAGGCTTGTTTCCATCCCCGCCCGGGCGATGCGCTCCAGGGATCCCGCGATCGCCCCGGGGCTGGCGTGGTGGTCCACCAGGGTCGTGGTGCCGCGGCGCACGGCGGCCAGCATCATCAGCAGGGCGCTGTAATAGGTGTCTTCGAGCGTCAGCGTGCGGTCGAGCCGCCACCAGAAGTTGCGCAGCACGCCGTTGAAATCGTGGGCCGGGGCGGCTTTGCCCAGGCCGCGGACAAGCGTACTGTAGAAATGCATGTGGGCGTTGATCAGGCCTGGCATGACCAGCTTGCCCCGGGCGTCGATCCGGCGCAAGTCCTGCGAGGGCAGCTCCCGTAGCGGCGCGATTTTCGCGATCCGGCCGGCTTCAATGAGCAGGCCGTGTCCGTCAAGAAGGGCGAAATCTTCGCCGCCGGTGAAGATCGGGCCGTTGACGACGAGCAGCCGCTCGGCGGCGGGGGCCCCGGGCTTTGCCTGGGGGTCAATTTCCGCCGCACTCGCCCGTGGACAAAAGCCGCGGGCGAGTGTCGGGCCAGAGGTTCGTCCATTGGCAGGACCCTCGTTTTTTTCCACCATTCAGTCCTCCCGCAGGGCCGCGCGCTCGGCCGCGCTGCGTTCGCGCATCGAGAGCGCGCCGGCAAAGCAGCGTTGCGCGCAGAGCGAGCAGCCGATGCAGCGCGCCGGATCGGTTTGGGGAATCCGGCGGCGGTCGAGCCGGATCGCCTGATAGGGGCAGCGGCAGCAGTTGCCGCAGTGGACGCAGAGGCGGCGCTCCACGGTCGAAATCCGTTTGTCAGCCGTCAGGTCTTGGAAATCATGGATCGGCCGGGGCAGAGCCCGGCCGATCAGATCAGAGACGGAGCGCAACCCGAGCGCGGCCAGGAGCCCGCTCAGTCCGGCGTGCAGGTCCTCGACGATTTCGACCCCATAGTGCAGGGCCAGCGTGCAGAACTGCACCGATTCGGCGCCGAGGGCCAGGAAATCGGCGGCTTGGCGGTAGTTCATCGCTCCGCCGTTACCCGATATGCGGCAGCCGAGGCCGGCTGCTTTGGCCAGGGTCAGATAGCTGATGGGCAGGATGCCCTCGCCGGAGAGGCCGATAACGATCCCCTCGTCCCAGTCTGCCTTCGCCCCCGGCCGGAAGGCGAGGCCGGGGAAGGAGTTGGCCAGCGTCACTCCGGCGCGCTTTTGCGGGTAGCGGGAAAAAACGGCGCGGACGGCCTGCAGGATTGGGGCGATGGCCGTCACCGCTCCAGTCAGTTTGAAGAGCTTTGGCACGTCCGGCCGCGATGCGCCGGATAGTACCCAGTCGACGATCTCTGCGGTCAGGCCGGCGTCCTGGGAAACGATGTCGCCGCGGGTGCCGTCCCCGCCCTGGGGGCAGGACAGACTGTATTCGATGGCCATGGCCCCCGCCGCCTCCAGCTTGCGCGTATTGGCCTGCCAGACCGCGCAGTCGGGCTCGGCGGCTCCCGTGACCGGGCCGCCGGTCGAGGCCACGGTCAGCCGATCGGGGAACTCGCGGCCTAGCACCTCGATCTCGCGGCAGACGCGGTCCAAGGCGTGCCCCGAGACGTTGTCGCAGTTGCCGTAGGTGCCGTGGCCGAAATCGAACATGTACTCGGCGGGGATGTGGATCGGCACGCCGTCGAAGGCCGTCTTCAGGACGCCGCCGGCCCAGCCGGCCTTGTAGGCCGAACGCAGCTCGTCGGCGCCGTCAGTGGTCGGCGAGGCCGAGAGCAGAAAGGGCGAAAGGATCGTCCGGCCGAAAAACTCGGTCTGGAGCGGCACGGGCCGCAGGTTGAGGCCGGGCATGACGATGCGGCTCTTGCCCGCGGCCTGCTTCGGGCTATGCCGGCGGCCGAGCCAGTCGAGCGCGCGCCGGGCGGCGTTCTTTCCAGAGGCCACGGAGGATACGACCGTGCCAGGCCCCTCGGCCATGTCGCCGGCATAATAAAGCCCGGGGCTTTTCCGCATGGCGAGACTGGCGCGGCCGCCGATGGCCACGACGATCTCGTCGTAGTTCCTGGAGAAGGCCGCCTGGCGGGGATCGGAGACCATCCGGTCCGGGCTGAATGCCTGGCCCCGCGGCAGGCGCATCGGTTGGATGCGGGCGGACTTCCTGCCCCTGGTAACACGGATCGCGGTCACGGCGGAGCGTCCGGTGATCAGCACACCGGCCTCGAGCAGCCCGGCCCGCTCCTCGGATGTCAGGGGCATCTCCCCGGGGGTTTCCAGGCAGATCATCTCGACCGAAGCTCCGCGGCGCGCCGCCGTCTCGGCGCAGTCGGCGGCCACGGCGCCTCCGCCGATCACCGCGATCCGGCGGCCGTCCATGGATTTGCGGGCCGGCATGGATAAGAAGCGGATCCAATCCTGAGCCCGCTCCTCGCCGGGAATCCCCAAGCGCAGCGGCAGGTCCAGCCCGGCGGCGACGACAACGGCGGCGAAGCCCTGCTCCAGAAGCGAGCGCGGATCATCCACGGGCCGGCGGAAGCGGATGCGGATACAGCCCAGCCCGGAAAGGAAGCGGATGTCCGAGCGCAACACTTCTTTATTAAAGCGGAAATCAGGGATGAGATTGACCATGCCGCCGGCGCGGGCTTCACGCTCGAAGATTTCCACGGCCAGTCCGTTCTGCGCCAGAAGCGCCGCCGCCGCGAGCCCGGCCGGTCCGGCGCCGACCACGGCGGCGCGCCCTCCGGATTCCGGTTCGACGCGAAAGAGGGGCAAGACCTTCAGCCGTTTGGCGCGGCGGATGATTTCAGCCTGCACCGCCGGGATTTGGACCGGGCGGTCCAGGGTTTGCTTGACGCAGGCCTGCACGCAGAGCCGTTCGGGGCAGACGGCGCCGCACACGCCGCCGAGGGGATTGGCGCCCATGATCAGCGCCGCGGCGCGGCGATAGTCGGATGGCGCGCCGACGCGCACGGCCATGATGAAATCGGCCGGGGAGCAGTCGGCCGGGCATGCCTCGCGGCAGGGCTTCTCGCGGCAGTATTCGCACTTTTCGATCTCGGCCCTGAGCTGGGCCTCCGTCAGAAATTCGCGGCTATTTCTCATACGTGTCGCAATCCCATCCCGATTCCACGGACAAGCATAAATTTCGGGCCGGATGATGTCAAGGACGGCCAAAAGAAGGGACGGCCATTCTTTCCCTTGATTTATTTTAGCCGCAAATCTAAAATCCTTGACTGACGCTCTTTTAACGGGCGCCGGAGGAACATGGCTGACAGAAAAGAAGAATTGCTGGCCGCGGCCAGGCAGGCGCGCGAAAAAGCTTACGCTCCCTATTCGAATTTCCGCGTGGGCGCGGCCGTCCTGGGCTCCGGCGGAATGATCTTCAGCGGCTGCAACGTGGAAAATACCTCTTTGGGGCTGACCTGCTGCGCCGAGCGCAACGCCATCTTCGCCATGGTCGCCGCCGGCGAGACGGAGATCCGGGAGATCCTGATCATCGGCGAGACCGATGAGTTCCTTCCCCCTTGCGGCGCCTGCCGGCAAGTCATCGCCGAATTCGCTCCGCTGTCGGCCGTTGTCCACATGTGCAACCGCACAGGCTCCAGCCGCGAGGCCACCGTGTCGGAACTCGTCCCGTTCATCTTCCACTGGAAAAAAGAATCTTAGCCAAGCCGTGTCAATAAAGATAATATATCCAGAAGAAAAACATGATTGACCTGGATAGGGAAGCACTTGTCAAAATGATCGACCACACCGAGCTCAGCGCCCACTCCGGCGAAAAAAAGATCGCTAACCTTTGCAGCGAAGCGCGCAGCTTTGGTTTCTACGCCGTTTGCATCAACGGCGCCTACACTCGCTACGCCAAGGAACAGCTCGCGGGCAGCGGCGTCCAGGTCTGCACCGTGGTCGGCTTTCCGCTCGGGGCCGGCACCGACTCGGCCAAATCGTACGAGGCCCGGGAAGCCGTGCGGAACGGCGCCGCCGAGATCGACATGGTGATCAACGTCGGCGCCCTGCGGGACAAAAAGCTCGACCTGGTCCGCGACGACATCCGCGCCGTGGTCGAAGCCAGCCTACCGGCGCTGGTCAAAGTGATCTTGGAAACGTGCTACCTGACCGATGAGGAGATCGTCAGCGGCTGCCATCTATCTGTCGAGGCCGGGGCCAAATTCGTGAAAACCTCGACCGGGTTCGGGGCGTTCGGAGCTTTTCCGGCGCATGTGCGGCTCATGCGCCAGACCGTGGGACCGGAGATAGGGGTCAAAGCGGCCGGCGGGATCCGGAACTTTAAGGACGCCTGGCGGCTGATCCAGGCCGGCGCCTCGCGCCTGGGGGTAAGCGCCAGCGTGGGCATTGTCGAAGGGCTGTCGTTTTATAAATTCGCCCCGGCCGCGTGGCTCGAGGAGGAGGTGCCCTGCCACATCTGCCCTTCGCGCTTCGCCAACCTCGACAAGCAGCCCAAGGCCGTTTATGCGTATTATAAAAAGAAGTGCTTGGCCTGCCCGCACTTAGAGAAATACAACAAATTCTACGAATAGAGAAGACGAGATGAACGGCTGGATGGGAAGAATCGTCAAGTTCGATCTAGGCCGCATGACCCAGGAAACCGTCGCCGTCGGCGACTCGATACGGCGCCAGTACCTCGGCGGCCGCGGGCTGGGCGTCAAGCTGTACAGCGATCTGTGCCCGGGCGCGACGGACCCCTTGGCCGATGACAACGCCCTGATCTTCATGACCGGGCCGTTGACCGGAACGATGATGACCTCGGGCCGCTACCAGGTCATCTCGCGCTCGCCCCTGACCGGGACCATCTGCGACTCCAGCTCCGGCGGCAATTTTGGGGCCGCGCTCAAGGGGGCCGGAATCGACGGGCTGATCATCCAGGGCCGGGCCGCGAAGCCCGTCTATCTGTCGGTCCATGACGGCCAGGTCGAAGCTCACGACGCTTCGGCTTTCTGGGGGCTCGACACGCAGCAGACGCAAAAAGGCATTCAGGCGGAAACCGGGTCCAAGACGTCGGTGGCCTGTATCGGTCCGGCCGGTGAAAACCGGGTTATTTTCGCCGCCATCATGAACGATAAGGACCGCGCCGCGGGCCGCGGCGGCATGGGCGCGATCATGGGCAGCAAGAACCTGAAGGCGATCGCCGCCGGCGGCAGCCAGCCCGTGGCCGTCAGCGACCCGGAAGGCTATAAGGCCCTGGCGGCTCGCCTCGACCGCATCGTCGACAAAAACCCGGTGACCGGCAAATCGCTGCAGGTTCTGGGCACGTCGGTGCTGGTCAACATCATCAACGCCCACGGCATGTTCCCGACCGAAAATTTCCGCCGCGGCGTGTTCAATGACGCCGAAGGCACCAGCGGCGAAAAGATCGCCGAAACGCTGCTCCAGCGCCAAAGCTCCTGCTATAAATGCCCGATCGGCTGCGGTCGCACGACCCGGACCAGAGACAAGAACGGCGAAGGGCCTGAATACGAAACGGTCTGGGCTTTCGGTGCCCATCTGGGCATCAGCGACCTGACCGCCATCACCGAGGCCAATTACGCCTGCAATGAACTGGGTCTCGACACCATCACCATGGGCAGCACCATCGGCTGCGCCATGGAGCTCAGTGAAACAGGCGCCTGGAAAGAGAGTCTGCGCTGGGGCGAAGCCGGCAAGCTGCGGGATTGGGTGATGGATACGGCCTACCGGCGGGGGATCGGCGCTGAGCTGGCCCTGGGATCGAAGCGGCTGGCCGCGAAATACGGCCGCCCTGAGCTGGCCATGCAGGTCAAGGGTATGGAAATCCCGGCTTATGATCCGCGCGGCGCCCAGGGCATGGCCTTGTCCTACGCCACGTCCAACCGCGGCGGCTGCCACATGCGGGCCTTCATGATCGCTCCCGAGATCCTCGGCCACCCCGTCTTCCTGGACCGTTTTTCCACCGCCGGCAAGGCCGAGCTCGTGGCCCTGTTCCAGGATGTTTCCGCCCTGGTGGATTCGGCCGTCCTCTGCCGCTTCCTCCAGTTCGCCGTGGGGATCTCCACCTTCACCGAGATGCTGCGCGTGGTCACCGGCTGGGATTTCAGCGACGAAGAGCTCATGACGATCGGCCGCCGCATCTACACCCTGGAACGGTTGTTCAACAACCGGGCCGGCTTCGGCCGCGGCGACGATACCCTGCCGCCGCGCTTTTTCAACGAGGAATTCCAGACCGGGCCGTCGCGCCACCGCCTGGTGCAGCTTGAGGGAATGCTCGACGACTATTATGCCGTCCGCGGCTGGGACTCGAATGGCATACCGCTGCCGCAAACGCTGGCGGACTTGGGGTTGTAATTTGGCCGGGAAGATCGCGGTCAAGTTTTACGGGCTGATGCGCCGGCGCCTGCAAACCGCCGCCGTAGAGATCGCCGGCGACGACCTGACGATCATGACGCTGTTGCGCCTGGCGGAGGACAAAACCGGGCAGAGTTTCCTGGACGAACTGCTGGACAAGGATAAAGGGCTGCTGACCGGGACCATCATCCTGGTCAACGGCGAGAATATCCGTTTGGGGCAGGGCCTCCAGACGCGGGTCAAAGCCGGCGACAGCGTCGCCCTTTTTTCTCCCGCCGGAGGCGGCTGACATGATGGCCAACGGAATGTATGAGATCATCTCCAAAAAGCGCGACGGCCGGGAGCTGGACAAGGAGGAAATCTCCTTCGTGATCTCCGGCTACGCCAGAGGCGAAATTCCCGACTACCAGGTCGCGGCTTGGCTGATGGCCATTTATATCCGCGGCCTGAGCGAGCGAGAGCTGGCCGATCTGACCGAAATCATGCTCGCTTCCGGCGAGAGCATCCCCCTCGACGATGTATCCGGGAAGAAGATCGACAAGCACAGCACCGGCGGCGTCGGTGACAAGATCAGTTTCATCGTCGCCCCCCTGGTCGCCGCATGCGGGGTACGCGTGCCCATGCTTTCCGGCCGCGGCCTGGGCCACACCGGCGGCACGCTTGACAAGCTCGAAGCCATCCCGGGCATGAACGTCTTTCTCACTCCCGGGCAAATTCGCAGCGTGCTGGCCGAAACCGGGATGGTCATCTGCGGCCAGACCGACAACATCGTGCCGGCCGACAAGAAGATTTACGCGCTGCGCGACGCCACGGCCACGGTCGGCTGCATCCCGCTCATCGCCTCCTCGATCATGAGCAAAAAACTGGCCCTGGGCACGGACGGCATCGTCCTGGACGTGAAAACCGGTAGCGGCGCTTCGATGAAAGACGAAGAAGAATCTCTGCGCCTGTGCCGAACCATGGTCGCCCTCGGCGAAAAAGCGGGCCGTCCCACCGTGGGCATCATTTCCAGCATGGACCAGCCTCTCGGCCGGGCGGTGGGCAACAGCCTGGAGATCATCGAATCCATCGAGGCCCTCAAAGGAAGGGGTTCCGAGGACATCATGGAAGTCACCACCGCCCTGGGATTTTGCATGCTGCGGGCGGCGGGAAAAAAAACAAGCCACGACGCGACCGGTGAAATGTTCAAGGAGGCCATCGCCTCGGGCCGGGCCCTGGATGTCTTCAGGCGCTTCATCGCCGCCCAGGGCGGCGACCCGCGGGTCTGCGACGATTATTCTCTGCTGCCCGCCGCCGCCGAACGAGCGGAATTCACGGCCTCGGCTTCCGGCTTCATAGCGGCCATCGATGCCTTCAGTATCGGCATGGCCGCCATAGATGCCGGCGCCGGCCGCCGGAAAAAGGAAGACACGATCGGCTTTGGCAGCGGCTTCATCTTTCATGCCAAGGTCGGCGACCGGATCGAAAAAGGCCAAAGCATCGTGACCGTCCATAGCGATCGTCCTGAACGGATGGCCGCGGTTCTGGAGCGTCTGGGCGAAGCGATCCGGATCGGACTCCATCCCGTACCCAAGCCGAAAATGGTCTTACATCTTGTGGATAAAGACGGCGTCCGTCCCTGGCCCGATTGAAGACAATGGGAGTGAAGTATAAAGGGATATTTTTCGACGCCGACGATACTCTCTTCGATTATCCCCGGGCCGAGCGCGCCGCACTGCGGGCCTGTCGCCGCGAGTTCCGCCTCCCCATCGCGCCGGAAATAATGATCGAATCCTACCGCCGCCACAATCTTGACATGTGGCGCGCCTTCGAGCGCGGAGAGACCGACCAGGCGACTTTGCGCGTCGAGCGCTTCCGCCGCTTGGCCGCCGAGTTTGACATTCCGGACCTCCCTCTGGACAGGATCAGCGCCTTTTACCTCGAGTCCCTGTCCGGACAGCCGCAGCTCATGCCCGGGGCCCTGGCGACGGTCCGGGCGCTGGCCGATAAATTCCCCCTGGCCCTCATCACCAACGGCATCGCTTCGGTCCAGCGCCGCCGTTTCGCCGCCTCGCCCATCACCCCTTATTTTCAGGCCGTGGTCATTTCCGAGGAGGTGGGCTTCGCCAAACCCGACCCGCGGATTTTCATGCCCGCCCTGCAGAAAATCGGCGTCGAAGCCGGCGATGTCCTCTATGTCGGCGACAGCGTGACCTCGGATATGGCCGCTGCCCGCAACGCCGGGATGGATTTCTGCTGGTTCAACCCCGACCGGTTGCCTGTGCCTGACGGCCAGGCGCCGGCATTCATCATCGCCGCGATCAAAGAGTTGCCGAGCTTCCTGGGCCTTTAAGATAAAAGATAAAGCGGTAAGAGCTACCCTAGCAGGATCCCGGCCAGGGTGGCCGTCATCAGCGTGGCCAGCGAGCCGCCCAGGACCGCCTTCAGGCCCAAACCTGCGATGTCTTTCCTGCGGTGAGGGGCCATGGGGGAGATGCCTCCGATCTGGATAGCGATCGAGGAAAAGTTCGCGAAGCCGCACAGGGCGTAAGTGGCCATGATGATGCCCTTGGGGCTTAGGGCTCCCTGCTTGATCAGGCCGACCAGGTCGATGTACCCGACGAACTCATTCAATACCACCTTGGTGCCGAGGAGGCTCCCGAAGTGGAACGCGTCGGCGACCGGGACGCCGATGCCGATGGCCAGGTAGCGCAGGATCACCCCGAAAATGAGCTGGAGGGAGAGGGGCCGGCCGAACTGGGTCGTGAGAAAGGCGTTGACGTGCAGCAGGTCGCCCAGGCCGAGGAACAAGTAGTTGAGTAGGGCGATGCCGGCGATGAAGGCCAGCAGCATGGCGCCGACATTCAAGGCCAGCTGCAGGCCGTCGCCGGCACCGGTGGCCGCCGCCTCGATGACGTTCGAGGCGTTCTTCTCCACCTTCAGCCGCACCGTGCCCTTGGTCACCGGCGTGCCGGTCTCGGGAAAAAGGATCTTGGCGATGACCAGCGAGGCGGGGGCGGCCATGACACTGGCGGCCAGCAATTGCACGGCGAAGCGCAGCTGGGCTTCGGCCAGCGGGATCTTCTGCACCTCGGCCAGGGCCTGGCCGAGCATTTGGATGTAGGCGGCCATCACGCCGCCGGCGATGGTGGCCATGCCGCCGACCATGACGGTCAGGATCTCGGAGTTGGTCATGGCGCCGATGTAGGGCTTGATCAGCAGCGGCGCCTCGGTCTGGCCGACGAAGATGTTGGCCGTGTTGGAGAGCGACTCGGCGCCGCTGGTGCCCATCACCTTGGCCATGAACCAGGCCATCCCCTTGACCACCGCCTGCAGGATGCCAAGGTAGTACAGCACTGAGGTCAGCGTGGCGACAAAGATGATCGTCGGCAGCACCTGGAAGGCGAAGTAGACGCCCAAACTGTCGGGGCCGGAGTTGACGGCCAGGCGGCCGAAGACGAACTTGGAGCCCTCGGCGGTGAAATTCAGCAGGCTGACCACGGCGCCGCCCAGCCAGGAGATCAGCGCTTTCGGCCAGCCCAATGGCGCGAAGAAGGCACTCAGCCTATCGCTGTAAAGGATAAAGACAGCGAACACCACCTGGAGGCCGATGCCGCTCGAAACCAGCCGCCAGCTGATCCGCCGGCGGTTGTTGGAAAACAGAAGGGCGATGCCCAGAATCAAGCCCAGGCCTAAAATTCCCCGGAGCAGCGAAATCATATTCATGAGTCACCTGAATTGAGCTCTAAAGATTTTCTTTGTCGGGGTCGTTGAAAAAGCGTGATTGTTGGGTGCTTTGAATTTGGAATTTTATCTTCCCCTCATCACGCGTCGCGCGGTCCGTGTCACCTGTATTGCTTTTCTATCTTCTCGTAATATTCGATGATCTGGTGCGTATATTCCCTTTTCTCGATATATGTCCCGGGAAAAAAGCTGCGCTTGAATCCGTAAATGATGAAGTTCTTCAGCTCGTGCGAGTTGAGGTGGAAGGCCCGGACCGCTTTCAGGATTTCGGCGCTGACCGTCGTTTGCGACACGGTGCGGTTGTCCGTGCAGAACGTGGCCGACAGCTTGGCCTTGCGCATGTGCCGGAACGAGTGATGGGCCAAGTCGCGGATGGCGGGATTGGTCTGCAGGTTCGACGTCAGGCAGACCTCGATGGTGATGCGCCGGTCGGCGATGAACTGGACCAGGTTGGCGACATACGCCTTTTTGTCCTTGATCTCCGGACTCTTGATCATGTCCGCGTCGAAGAGATACACGGCATGGCCGAGGCGGTCGGCGTGGAGGTCCGTGATGGCCTGGAAGATGCTCTCCGGCCCGTAGGCCTCGC